>Ga0224559_1000022_pt1 | contig 81391 bp, 88 predicted proteins | sample 714S33034metaG_FD_180676 | JGI IMG/M metagenome (GOLD analysis project Ga0224559, IMG submission 180676) | Peat soil microbial communities from Stordalen Mire, Sweden - 717 S3 30-34 | ecosystem: Environmental > Terrestrial > Soil > Wetlands > Peat | place: Sweden: Norrbotten County, Stordalen... | reverse complement strand
CATTGTTCATTAATGAACCAAGTAAGATAACAAAAAATACATCCACCCAATATTTTATTCATTAATTTGCTTAGTATTATTTCTTATTTTTTTTTAAAAGTAACTTTGAAATTTGATATTAATTAATTTTAATCCAATTGCTCTGTTTAACTTGCGAATATAAATGATGACCGTAAAATATAAATACTCTTGTTCGTATATAAAAGAACATTCGTCTATGGGCGAACATTAATATTTTGGTTCGATTAATAATGAACATTAATATTTTGGAGGAGAGATTTATGGCAGAAAAAGTGGATATGTTTTGTTACCAATGTTCTCAAACTGCATTTGAGACCGGATGTACTGTTAAAGGAGTTTGTGGTAAAGAAGCTACAGTTGCAAGACTTCAAGATAATTTATTATTCTCAATGAAAGGAATATCAGCCTATGTATACCATGCGCGTGAATTAGGATACACAGATCCTGAAGTGGATGCGTTCTTAGAAAGAGGACTCTATTCTACACTTACCAATGTCAACTTCGATGCCGGGGAATTTGTTAAGCTTGCAACAGAATCTGGAATGATGAACATCAAGGCCATGCAGTTGTTAAAGAAAGCACACATCGAAACCTATGGAGAACCTACACCAATAGAAGTTAAAGTTGGTTCAATAAAAGGTAAGGGTATTATTGCAACGGGACACAGCATGAAGGCCCTTGAAGAATTATTAAAACAGACAGAAGGAACTGGAATTAATGTATACACTCATTCAGAACTTTTACCTGCACATGGATACCCTGAACTCAGAAAATACAAACATCTAGTTGGACAGATAGGTGGACCATGGTTTGACCAGAAGAAAACCTTCTCAAAGTATCCTGCTGCAATAGTTGGAACCTCAAACTGTGTACTCATACCTAATGATGATTATAAAGAAAGGTTGTTTACAGTAGGAGTTGCTCAGCTACCTGGAGTTAAACATATAGAAGATTATGATTTCTCACAAGTAATTGAAACAGCAAAATCACTTCCAGATCTAGAAGAAGAACCAAGGGAAACCGTACTAACAACAGGATTCGGAGCTTCAACAATACTTTCACTAGCAGGTAAGATCAAAGAACTGGTAGAATCAGGAAAAATTAAACACTTCTTTGTTGTGGGAGGTTGTGATTCTCCAAAACCCCAGGCAACTTACTACACAGAATTTGTTAAAAATCTACCAGAAGACACCATAGTACTAACACTTGCATGTGGAAAGTATAGGTTCAACGATATGGATCTAGGAGACATTGAGGGAGTGCCTAGATTAATAGATCTTGGACAGTGTAACGATGCAATAGTTGGAATAGATGTTGTAGTTGCCTTATCCGATCTATTTGGAATGGAAATCAACGAATTACCATTAACATTTGTATTAAGCTGGATGGAACAAAAAGCAGCTGCTATACTCTGGAGTTTACTAGCCCTCGATATTAAAAACATGTATTTAGGACCTATTATCCCTGGATGGGTTAATGAGGATATATTAAATGTTTTAGTCGAAAATTATGGTTTAACTCCAATTGGTGACCCTAAAGAAGACATAAAAAAGATGTTAGGTTAAAATTTATAACCTTCCATTTTTATATTTTCAAAGGTTCACAAATTATCCTATTATTATTCATACTCTCTTTATAAGCATATTCAATGCTAAAAGTGCAACCCAGCACAGTGATAAAAATGCACATGCCCATTCTAAACCCGGAACTGGTGTTGTTGGATTGAAAACTGCAAGTAAATTCTTGTTTGATGCCACCACATATTGAAAAGTAATATCAACTAAAACTGCCAATATACCGAAATACGCCACACCCCTAATAAACTTTGGATTTTCAAACAATGCAAGGCTTATTACAATAATTATTAAAAATAACGAGCTAAAAACTGCTGTAGCAGCTTGAACATGGTGAATAATCTGTGTTTCTGGATATATTCCAACCATTATAAGGGATACAGATGCAAAAATTCCAATAACCATCCCTAATATGAGAAGTAATTTACTCAATGTTTTTTGAGGATTCCATACATATAACCCTACAAAGAATGGTATCAATATTATTCCCGAGATTATACAACCCCAGTTAAAGAAAAAAGCACCCAATGGATTTAGATTAATATTTCCTAAATTACTAAGCCAGTCGTATAATGGATTGTAGTGTGTTGGATACAAAGCAACAGAGGTTAAAATGAAAATTGTAAATATTATGAATGCTGTAAGTCCCAAAATAGAACTCATAGAATAATTATGAAATTTTAGTTGCATTATACGATTCAACCATTTTTTAAATTATATTAAACATCAATATTGAGATTATTAGAAATAATAATGTTCTACTGGTTTATTAATATTTGTTTTTAAAGTTTAATTAACCCCTCTGGTATGATAAAACTCCTAAATTGATCAATGGGAAATAACTGTACAAATCCAAATATTATCCATAAAATTCAGTATTTTACATAATCAGATCTTTGTATTCTTGCTTCTTCTAATAATTTTGAGATACAATCTGATTTAGCTTTAGCATATTCATTAATATTGTCCCATTCCTTTTTTGCAAGGGATTTTTTGACATTTTCATATTCTTTTTTTTGCTTTATAGATTATTCCTTAGATAATTTCGAAATAATAGTTGATCTATCCAGAAATCTGAATTAATTTTAACCATATGGATATGAAACTTGTCTTTATGGTTTCCTTTATCAATATCATGGTTGTGAAAACCAATTATCTTTTTATAGATGAGATTATGAATTAGAATCTAATTAAGTAATGTAAAACGTTATTTTTAGATCAATAATTTTGATTTAATAAATTTTTTATATTTCTGATTCTATTCTTTAAATGTTTAAATGAATTATGCTCTATTCTATAATGGTCCATATGGAAAATAATTGCCATTAAGCGATTTTTAAGATTGAATTTGGTTAATTTTTGAGTTTTTTTCTTATTTTATTAAAGTTTAACCCTCTTTTTAGAGATAACTTATTTATTGATCCAAATACAAAAGTGGGTTTATATAAACCTTACAAAAAAAGGATATAATAAATCTCGAATTAAGTTTTAATATACTGGTGATAACCAATGATTAGTGTTAAAAATGTTTCTAAGACTTTTAAAATGGAAGATGGTGGAGAGATCAAGGCTTTAGATGATATATCTCTTGAAGCAAGTAAAGGAGAGATACTTGGGATAATTGGAGTCAGTGGATCTGGTAAAAGTACTCTTTTAAGAATATTAAGGGGTGTCGAATCATTTGATTCTGGAGAAATTATTGTTGATGATGTAGATGTTAAATTTGATTCAAATCCATACTACTTTAGAAAACTGAGAGAAGCAACAGCAATACACCTGCAGAGATCCTTTGGACTCTGGTCGGAAACTGCACTACAAAATGTTGTAAGAAAATTAAATGGTGCAAAATATGGTGATGAAGGATTAACAGATTTTAATTTTGCATATGGTGAGTTTGAAGAAGAAGCCAGGGAAATATTGAAGGTTGTAGGACTTGAAGAAAAGGCCGACCATTTTGCTCCGGTGTTAAGCGGTGGAGAAAAGCAGAGACTAATAATGGCAAGACAACTCGCTAAAAAGCCTAAAGTATTACTTTTAGACGAACCAGCAACCATGTCCTGCCCAAAAACTAAACAAGATATTTTGAATGCCATAAAAAATATCAACAAGGAGCTTGGTGTTACAGTTATCGTGGTATCACACCTGCCTGAAGTACACCTATACCTTTCAGACAGACTTGTACTAATGGAAAATGGTAAGGTAGTGGATGAAGGTACTCCAAAAAATATTATTCCTAAATTTATAACTGATATGGATGCACCAGAACCTCCAAGACTATCTGGAGGAATAGGGGAATCTGTTATAAAGGTAACAAATATCAATAAAAAATTTGTGCTCCTTAAGGGTGGAAATGTCCTTAAAATTGAGGATATAAACTTTGATGTTAAAAAAGGGGAAATAATCTCTTTAATTGGCCAAAGTGGTGCTGGTAAAACAGTTTTATTACGTATGATGGCTGGATTAGAAAGGCCAGATAGTGGTGATGTTCTATTCAAACTAAATGATGACTGGGTAGACATGCAAGAGCCAGGTATTGTCAGAATGAAGGTGAGACGTAAATTAGGATTCATGCATCAGGAATTTGCACTTGTACACCATGCAACTATAAAGGATCAAATTGCAGGTAGGCTGGGTGTGAAGGGAGAAAATGTAATTTCAAATGCTAAGAAGATTGCTGAAGAATTAGATATCAGTGAACAAGTATTAGATCTACTTTATCAACTTACAGATCTGCCTGAAACCGAAGCTAAAGTAAAGCTTGAGAAGGTTGGTTTAACTCCAGATATACTGGGAGAATTATTCCCTAGCTTCCCAGATACCGAGGTTAAAAAGTATGCAGAACCTGTTTTTAAAGCACTTGACCTTCCATTAGAAATCTTAGAAAGGCGTTCCTATGAATTATCAGGAGGACAAAAGGTAAGAGCTACACTGGCACTTATTTTAACATCAAAACCAGAAGTTTTAATATTAGATGAACCATTTGGAGATCTCGATCCAATTACACTGAGAATTGTTTCAAATTCTTTAAAACGTATAAATAAAGAATTTGATACCACTATCCTAATGGTAAGTCATCATGTAGACTTTATTGAAGAGGTTTCCACAAGGGCAATATTGATGGAAGAAGGAGAACTTGTAATGGATGGAAATCCACACAAACTATCTGAAGAATTCATTAAAAGATGCAAAGCAGATTATCTTTTAGGATTTGAAGAGTTAAGACAACAACTTGCAGGGGACTGATCAATTAAATAGATTAAGGTATCAATGGTGGTTACTCACATCAAACACGTCTTTATAATTAAATACTAGAAAATAGAGTTATTACAGATTTTTATGGGGATGATACTTTTTTATCCCCCAAATTTTTTTATTAAAATAGCATAAAATTCTTGTTTAAAATTTATTAGATAAAAGCAATGCATTATATTCATAGTTATGTTTAATTGTAACTAATATTCCAACAGCTTTTTTATTATTAAACGGATGAACAAGTTTTAAAATCTCTTCACGTTCAATAAAATATTTGTTTACTCCATTCTCCAGATAATCATATAACCCTTCATTTAATTCATTATTTATAAAATTTTTTTAATTAAAGATAAAATAAGACAACAATATAAATCAAAGTATTTTGGAAATATTCCCTTAATTAGATCCTATTTTTATTCACGAATTCTATTTTTCCTCAATTTTTTTTGTTTAATCATTATACGATTAAAAATTCCATTACCCCTTAAACGTTTTAGTTTTAGCTTATGGGCTCTAATCTTAATGGCAGTTTCGGTTCTTCCAAGAAACTTTACCATCTTCTCCATATCTTCTCGCGAATAATTTTTGATAAGATATTGAATTTCATCCTTTGTCCATCGTTTCCAATGTTTTACCAATTTTGCTCACCAAACTTATAAAAATTTAATATCCCATATTATAATTTAATAATATTTAAACAATCGTAATCTTATTTAATATTTAAACTTTATTGGTCATTTTTTGTTATATAGTATTACTAAACAGTGTTTAAAGACAAACAATCATTTCTCAGGGATTAAATAGTTTTAATTAATTAATTTTATAAAAAAAGTTAAATCTATCATTATAAGAATCTATCTATAGTATTATAAGACGTCCCTTAGATTTGTTCCCATTTATAATTTAGTTGCATAAATCTTATCAAAAACATTTAAGATAAATGTTTTAAAATATGTTTACTATACGAGAATAGATAAATTATTTGAACATTATCAAAATTATTTTATGCAATGAATATTCATATAAAAGTGTTTGAGTCTCTAAAAATCAAAAAAAGATAAAAATCCATAAAATAAACTTTTTTTTATCGAGAGTAAATTTTGATCATAAAAAATTTTTATAGTGTAAATCACTCGAGGTTGACTAAACAGCTAGACCATGGCCCAATTAGATTAAAAAACTCTTTATACATCTCATCAATATTATGAGTTGAATTTATAGTTTGATGGCTATTTGATAGGTTAATTTACATTATTTAAGGATTTATTTAATTAGGATAAATATTAATCCTAAAAAATTTATATAATATTTATATTTCAACATGGAGGGATGGATTTTGTTCGAGAGGATAATGATTCCAACTGATGGTTCAAAATTTGCAGCAAGATCAAAAGATGTTGCACTTGAAATAGCAAAGAGATTTAATTCAACTGTAGTAGCAGTTCATATAATAGACGATAAACTTATTTACCCATTTGAAGTTCTTGAAGAAGAAGGAAAATCCCTTCTGAATAATGTTAGAGAAGATTCTGAAAAAATGGATTTAACTGTTGAAGAGGTTTTAATTGTAGGAAGTCCCATCCATGACATGGAAAAGATCGTTAAAAAAACAAACTCTGATCTTGTTGTGATTGGAACTCATGGAAAAACTGGTCTAGAGAAGCTTATCATGGGAAGTGTTGCCGAAAGTGCACTAAAAACAGTTAAAGTACCGGTATTACTGGTAAAATAGAGTTTTATACTGAATATGGTTAAACTTCAATTTTTTGTTTTACCAGATTAAGAAATTACTATTCATTAAAAAAAAATTTTAGGAAGTGTAAAAAATGGAAATAATAACAATGGTTAAGGGAAAAATACCTGAATCATCATTAAATGATTTTAAAGCTGATTATGCATCGATGAAAGAAGATCCATTACCTGAAGGATTAATTGCTTCTTACTTACTTAAAGATATGGTAGAACCTGATGTATACACAGTTGAAACTGTATGGGCAGATCCTGAAACATTAAAAAAGTTAATGGATAATGATGAAACAACAGCAGATGTTAAACTGTTTGAAAAATTTAATATAGACCCAAATGTAGCAATACACGAAGTAAGAGATACATATCCACAATACGATGAATAAAACGTTTCAATACAAGTAAATACTTTATTTAAACCCAATATGGGAATTTTCAATTATTTTTTTTGATTTATATGAGACTATGGAGTTTACATCCTAAATATTTAGATTCAAAGGGACTGGTAGCACTTTGGAGAGAAGCTTTACTAGCAAAAGCAGTTCTTAATGGAGAAACAAAGGGCTATAAAAATCACCCTCAACTCATAAGATTTAAAATAAATAAAAATCCTAAGGCCCTGATAAACACATACCTACTACATATCTACCATGAGTCAATTTCAAGGGGTTATAAATTTAACAGGAATAAAATAGGCTCCGAATTTACACAATCAAAGATCAAAGTTACACAAGGCCAAATTGAATACGAACTTGAACATCTTATATTAAAACTCGAAATAAGAGACCCCTCACGATACATTGAATTGATAAATATTAAAGAACTAGAACCAAACCCAATTTTCATAGTTGTAGATGGTGGTATAGAACCTTGGGAGATTATTTAACACATTTACAAGTTCTATTAATCTACTATAAATATTTTTAAACACTAAATAATAAAATTCTTATCATAGTAAAACAAATTTCTATGTACATTCTAGTAAAATATTAAGAGGTGCCCTAATGAAGAAATATAAATGCAAGGTTTGTGGTTATATTTATGATCCCGAGGTGGGTGAATCTAGAAGTGATATAGCACCGGGAACACCATTTGAAGATTTGAAAAATAATTGGCGTTGCCCCCAGTGCGGTGCAGGAATAAACAGATTTATTCCTAAATAGGTTGATAAGAAATTAAAAATCATAAAAATTTATATTCAATAAATATCAATACTTAAAGGTATAAAAAAAAATTTGAGGCGATGTAACATGAAGAAATTTATATGCACAGCTTGTGGATACATATACGACCCTGAAGCAGGAGACCCGGATGCAGGGGTATCTCCAGGAACAGCCTTTGAAGATTTACCCGATGATTGGGTTTGTCCTTTATGTGGGGTTGGAAAAGAGTTATTTGAAGAAACAGATTAAAAATTGAAATAGATTTCTTTTATTTATTTTTTTAATTAATATAAATAGATCTTAGGAGGAAGAATAATGGATGAAAAAATGGTTGATGCATTAAACAGTCAGTTGAATGCGGAGTTGTATTCTTCATACTTGTATCTATCAATGGGATCCTATTTTGAATCAGAGGATATGAGTGGTTTTGCTAATTGGATGAGAGTTCAAGCTCAAGAAGAACTCATGCATGCAATGAAAATATATGATTATATATTACAACGAGGAGACAGGGCAATACTCATAAGGATAGATTCACCACCTACTGAATGGGAATCTGCATTAACAGCTTTTGAACATGTTTATTCACATGAACAAAAAGTTACTGGTCTAATAAATCAGCTTGTTAATTTAGCAATTTCACTCGGAGACCATGCAACTAACAACTTTTTGCAGTGGTTCGTTGCTGAACAAGTTGAAGAAGAAGAATCATCTAGTGGTGTGCTTAAGAAAGTTAAAATGGCTAAAGGTTCATTAAGTGGAATGTTAATGTTGGATAATGAACTTGCTCAGAGGATTTTCACTCCACCAGCAACAAAGGAATGAATTTCAAATTATTCTTTAATTAATTTATTTTTTTTTATTTATTTAATTAAAACAGATTCGAACTGTCTTTTAACAGATTTGTAACCCTAACTATCATTTTTTCGAAATTTTTAAATAAAAATAACTACATAAATATAAATTAATTATATTTAAAAAAAGTGTTGTAGTATAGTTTCCAAAAATGGAGGGTACTTTATGGGCGAAAAGGTTTACATCGTTAAAAAGATGAAAAAAGAAGGAAGAGGAATGCCTTTAATTGGGGATGAATTCCCAAAGATGAAGGTTCAAACCACACAAGGAATGATGAAACTTCCAAAAGCATTTAAAGGTAAATGGTTTGTTCTTTTCAGCCATCCGGCTGACTTTACACCAGTATGTACAACAGAATTTGTTGCTTTTCAGAACAGATACCAGAGATTTAAGGATCTAAACTGTGAATTAATAGGTTTAAGTGTTGACCAAGTTTTCTCACATCTTAAATGGATTGAATGGATAAAAGAGAATCTATGTGTTGATATAGAATTCCCAGTAATAGCAGACACTGGTGATGTGGCAAATACTTTAGGTCTGATTCACCCGGCAAAAGCTACCAATACAGTAAGAGCAGTATTTATAATCGATCCAAAAGGAATTATAAGGGCCATATTATATTACCCACAAGAACTTGGACGTAACATGGAAGAAATCCTAAGAATGGTAGAAGGATTCAACCAGATAGAAGAAAAACAAGTTGCAATACCAGCAAATTGGCCTGAAAACGAACTTATAGGCAAAGGACTTATAATTCCACCTCCAGCAGATGTAGAAAGTATAAAAAAACGTAAAGATAAATATAAATGTTTTGACTGGTGGCTTTGCTACAGAAACTACTATAAATGGTAATTTTAGGATTCAAACAGGATCATATATAAATTCAGATTTAGGGAGGAAAAAGTAAATGGATAAAAAATATTATAAACTACCAGATCTTCCTTATGGATATAAGGATCTTGAGCCATACATATCTGAGGAACAACTGAAATTACATCATGACAAACACCATCAAACATATGTTGATGGTGCAAACGCATTATTAAAAAAATTTGATGCAAGGAATGGTGAAGACTTTGATGTTAAGGCTGTTTCAAAGGAATTAACATTTCATGTAGGTGGATTTGTGCTCCATAATTATTTCTGGACTAATATGGGACCTGCAGATACATGTGGAGGAGAGCCCACAGGAACAATAGCAGAATATATAAAAAAGGATTTCAGTTCTTTTGAAAGATTTAAAAAAGAATTTACACAAGCAGCTGCAGGAGTAGAAGGATCTGGTTGGGCAGTACTAACATTATGTAGAAAAACAGATAGAATATTCATTATGCAAATAGAAAAGCATAATGTAAACGTGATACCTGGATTCAGAATAATGATGGTATTAGATATGTGGGAGCATGCATACTATCTCGATTACAAGAATAAACGACCAGATTATATCGAAGCATTCTGGAAACTAGTAAATTGGGATGAAGTAAACCATAAAACAGAGATATGGTTGAAATCTCCGCTGTAATCCTTTTTCATCTTCTAATTTTTTTTAAATATAAAATAAAATTAACTTAATTAGAAATATACCATATTAGGGTCTTTTTGTAACTCTAAAACGTCTTTTAGCAGCACCACATGATGGACAGAACCATTTTTCAGGTAGATTTTCAAAATCAGTCCCTGGAGCTGTATTATTTCTTGGTTCGCCCCTTTCAGGATCGTACATATATCCACATATTCCACATCTGTATTTATCCATAAACAAATACCTCCATGAAAAACTTCACTACAATACTAATTTATATTATTGAAAAATCGGAGCTAATCAAATCCTAGATTTATATATGTATTTTTATTCATAAGAAATTAACTAACTTGTTCCATGCCAACGAATATTATAGATACATTCCAAATCTTATGAGCCTAAAGATCTGATCTGCTAGTTTATTAATAGGTATTATTCAAAATAGAAATTTTTAATTATAAATATCAACATAGATTGTTATAAGGTGTAACAGGTTGAGATTAATTTTTTAATATTTAAAATATATTTTAAATGGACGACACAAATGTGAGATCCTTTAAGGTAGGTGGAGTATTTATGAACGGTACAAATGAATGGGATACAGTTGAAACAATATTGAATAATGTATTAAATGGAGAAGATGCAGAAAAACTAGTATATGCATTGAAAACCTCTATGGAACACGATTTTAATAAAATTTTAAATGAATTTGCAAAAAAGATAAATGAACCAGTTGAAATTCTGCTAGTTGGAAATGATCCTAAATTTATGAGAGAATTATTACAACATTTGGAAAATCAAACCTTGTTAGTAGTATACGCTTTACAGGAGCTGTGGAAGAAGCCAGAAAAATGATATTCCAACAAGGTGTATTTAGTGAATTTCCTATAGCAAATATTATAATATTTGATTTTCCTACTTTAGAAGAAAAGGGTGGATTGGAAATTTTAGCAGATATTATGGAAAAAAAGAGTATAATAAAAGATGTACCTGTAATTATTTTAAATGATGATTTTGAAAAAGTGAAACATCTTGAGAAATATCATCCTGATCTATTCATAACAAAACCAAATAATTCCAAAGAATATAAAAATGTTGTTAATTCAATAAAAGAATTCTGGTTTACTTATACAACCACTAAATAATATAATACAAAATGTTTCAAATTACTAGGCATCATCAAGAATGACGGATTATGTTATAAAAATAAAGATTAAATAATAAAAAGCTTAATAACATCAATTGATGGTTAAATGGCGAACCTAATTGTTAATATACTCTATGTAATTTTATTCATATTTATCATGGTCTTTATAGATTTTAAATATTTTAGATATGAATTTTGGAAACGTTTGATAGCAAATTTTTTAATTGTTTTATTAGCTATAACATTCTATTATCTGTTTTTAATTAATTTATAAAAAAAAAGATGGTCTAAAAATGGTTTAAATACTCCAAATAAAAAAATTTATTTTTTTTTATTTAATTTAATCCTAAAAGATTTGATTTATTATCTTTATGGTGGATTATCATGTTTATTATAAACCCCGATTTCAATCTTTCGAAATAAAATTAAATTTATCATTTAAACGCATTTGATATACACTATTTGAAAGTTTGAAGTATTAGTTTTTTGAATACGAATTCTAAAATCTTTATTATTTCAAATTTATTGGTTCAAATATGGTTTTTTTATTAAGCCTTGGATGCTATAGTAATCTTTAACTAGATTTATTATTAAATTAAAATTTGATTCATTCTTTTAAGTTTATGATTTTAGTAAGGGAGGATACAATGATCTGGAATAAAGAGGCAGAATGTATGTCTGCAGAAGAAACAAAAGAACTGCAGCTTCAACGATTACAGTCTGTTGTAAAACGGGCCTATGAGCTAGTTCCATATTACAATAAACGTTTTAACGATTTGAAAATTGAACCTGAAGACATTGAGACACTAGAAGATATTGAAAAACTTCCATTTACAAGTAAAACAGATCTAAGAGATGCATATCCCTTTGGTATGTTTGCAGTTCCAACTGATGAAATAGTTGAAGTCCATACAACGTCCGGTACAACTGGAAAACCAACAGTTTCAGGTTACACAGTAGAAGATCTGGATATATGGGGTGAAGTAATGGCAAGAGCCCTGACAATGACTGGTGTTCGTAAAGAAGATAAAATACAAAACAGTTATGGTTATGGTCTTTTTACAGGGGGAATGGGAGTTCATTATGGTGGTCAAAAAATAGGAGCAACAGTTATACCAATCTCTGCAGGAAACACCATGAGACAGCTTGAAATTATGCAAGACTTTGAAACAACTGTACTGACATGTACACCTTCCTATGGATTGTACCTGGCAGAGGTAGCTGAAAATGAGGGTATAGACACATCAAAACTCAAACTCAAGGCCGGATGTTTTGGAGCTGAAATGTGGACCGAAGAAATGAGGGAAAAACTTGAAAAAAGACTCAATATCTCTGCCCAAAATATTTATGGTTTAACTGAAATTATGGGCCCCGGTGTCGCAATGGAATGTCCAGTTAAAAAAGGACTTCACATATTCGAAGACCATTTCTATCCCGAAATAATAGATCCACAGACACTAAAACAGCTGCCAGATGGTGAAAACGGTGAACTGGTATTAACAACACTTACAAGAGATGGAATGCCCGTTATCAGATTCCGTACAAGGGATATAACCGCATTAAATAGGGGTATATGTGAATGTGGTAGGACACAGGTTAAAATGGATCGTATAACTGGTCGAAGCGATGATATGCTTAAAGTAAGGGGAGTTATTGTCTTCCCATCCCAAATTGAGAAGGCACTTCTTAAAATAGAAGGATTAGAACCACAGTACCAGATCATTGTTACAAGACCACATCACCTGGATGAAATAGAAGTGATGGTTGAAACATCACCCGCACTCTTTTCAGACGAAGTTAAACACGTGGAAGAGATAAAAAAGAATATCGAAAGTAAGATTCACAATGAAATTGGATTACGTGTTAACATATCGCTTGTAGAACCTAAAAGTCTCCCAAGAAGTGAAGGTAAGGCGGTTAGGGTTATTGATAAACGAAATATCTGAATAATGATTTAACCATAAAGTTAGAATTTTTAAATTCATGGTTTTTCTAAAAATTTTGAGGGATAAAATGAAGTTAAAACAAATATCTGTGTTTCTAGAAAATAGAAAAGGACGATTATGGAAGGCTTTAAATATACTTTCAGTTGCGAAAATTAATATTAGAGCCCTTTCAATTGCCGATACATCTGAATTTGGTATTTTAAGAATAATTGTGCCTGAACCAGAAAGAGCTAAAAATATACTCGAAGAATCAAACTTCGTTGTTAAGGTCAATGATGTTATAGCTGTCAGTATTCCAGATGAACCTGGTGGATTAGATAGTGTACTTGAAGCATTAAATAAATTAGATATTAATGTTGAATATCTGTACGCATTTGTTGAAAAAAAGGGTAAAAATGCAATTGTTGTGATACGTACAGAAGATATTGATGCGGGTATAAATGCATTGGAAAAGGGTGGAGTAACTGTACTTAAATCTGAAGAGGTATACAGTTTATAATCCATTTTATAAAATATTTTTCTTTTTATATCTGTTCTAAATACTTCTTTTTTATATGTTCAAATTCTTCAGAAGTTATAGCACCCATATCCAAAAGTTCTTTGCTTTTTTTTATTTTCTCAACAGGATCGTTATACGTAGTTCCGGTTTCAGGAGCTTCACTGGATATTAATCCACTTTCCTTGTTTGATTTTCCTTTAGTTTCATATTTTTTATTAGTATTCAATAGGCCTTTAGGAACTTTAATTTCGGGTGTAATCGCCTGGGATTTTGTCTTTTCTTCTGTTTCTTTTGGAAGATCCGATGGTGTGTTTTCTTTATCAAAGTTTTTACCACAAACAACACAGAACTTGGCAGTTTTAAGATTTTTACCGTTACATGCTGGACAGACTTTTTTTGAATCATTTTTAGATATTAAATCCTGTTCAGGAACATTTAATGGTATAATGGGTTTTGTACTTGGCTCATTTTTGGTTTCTGGGGTTTTGTCAATGGATTCTGTTTCATTTTTAGATTCTGAAAATTTAGCATCGTTTCCTTTATACTCGGTTGGTTGGAGTTTGGGTTTGACCTTTATTGGTTCAGATTCTATGGGTTGATCCAGTTTTTTTCCACATCCAACACAGAACTTTGCATTGGTAGTGTTTTCAGCACCACATGATGGACATTTAATATTTAAATTTTTATCTAGCTTACTTCCACAGTTAACACAGAAGATAGCTTTTCCTGGATTTTTAGTTTTACATTGGGGGCAGATAATATAATGTTCCGGTTTATTCTGATTATCTTCAATGTTAATCCCCCTTCTCTTAGCATCAAGCATTCGTTTAATCTCTTCGTTAGAAACCACTTTACCACCCTAACTTTAGTTAATAAATGATCGTTTATTCAATTATAATCTTTATCATTTGGATATGAAGTTATGGAACTGATTTAGTGTGCCCCATTCCCCATTAATAACACTTTCTTTAACAAATTCCCCTGCCATTTTAATAGATTGTAATAAATTAATACCCTGTGCCAGTCCGGCTGTTATAGCTGCAGAGTATGAACAACCTGTTCCATGGATGTTTAAACTCTCAATAAGTTCGCCCTTAATAATTTTTATTGTACCATTGAACAGTACATTTTCACCATTTAGGTGTCCGCCTGTAACAATAACATCACAAATTTTTCCAATTTCAATTGCTGCATCTATGGCATCTTCAACACAATCTATTTTAATACCCGAAAGCTGTTCAGCCTCATTAATGTTGGGTGTTGCAAGCACGGCATTAGGTAACAGATACTTTTTTACCGATTCAGTGTAACCCTCAACCGACAGAAGTGAACCACATCCTGCCACCATAACTGGATCAACCACAAGATTAAGATCATGCTCAACAATCTTCTCTGATACAACCTTAACATTTTCAGATGAGTATAACATTCCTGTTTTAGCAAATTTGATAGGAATATCTTCCAGGACTGTTTCTATTTGTTTTTGAATAAAATCTGTTGAAACAGGTTCAATATCTTCAACTCTCTTGGAATTCTGAGCGGTCAGTACAGTTACAACTGCTGTACCATATACTCCTAACGCATGGAATGTTTTAATATCATTTAAAATTCCTGCACCACCTGAAGGATCATAGCCTCCGATGGTCATTGCCATCATTATAATGTACTCCTTTTAATACGTAACCGTTCTTTACCATGATTGGAAGAGACTTCAAGTCCTGTGGATTTTAAAAAACTTCTAGTTGCGGTATCTGATCCATGGAGCATTATTTCACCTAAATCTTCTGCAGTGTTAACATCTAATGACATATAAAATGAGTCAAAAACAGCATACTGCCAATTTTGCAAAGTCGCTACTCTGATATGTTCAAAGAAACTGCATTCACCAAATTTCATTTCCATATCCGTAACTGGGCACAAAAGAGCATTGGTACCTCCACCTTTTGCTGGTGATATAACAATATCTGCTGTTTCACCCATTTTAATTATTTTATCAACATGTTCAACTTTCATGAGTGGAACATCTGAAGGTACTATAAGTACCTGATTAGACAGTTTAGAGCACCATTTGATGGCTTGCATTAAAGCACCGTTAAGGTCGGTTTTACCCTCCTCTTTTAATGAAACCACACCCATATCATCAACGTATCTAAGAACCTCTTCATCCGAACTTATTACTACAACTTCACTAACCTTCTGTTTTAAAACACCAATAACATCCTTTAACATAGATTTTAAGAGATTTTCTCTTTCTAATGGTGTTAAAGTAGGTGAAAGCCTTGTTTTTGCATGTGTAAATCTGGACACGGGGATGATTGCAATTGTTTTCTTCATGTTTCAACCTTTAATTAATTGAAGATTTATTTAACAAATTTTATTAGATTCCTGTATTTGTTTTAACCCAATTTAAAAACCCATTTACAGAAACAGCGGAGTTTGAAGTTTGATTTTGGTTAATATTACCAATATTACTTACAGTAACATTAAACCTTGATGCAAGGGCAGCTGAAGCTGCTGTAACTGTCTGTCTGTACTTTGTATAGGTTATGCTTTGATTTTGAACTTCTGCAACAGGTTCACCACTGTATATATAGAAATTCACTCCAGAGGTGAGTATGAAAATTTGTACCTGTGTATTGGTTGCATTGTTAAGATCATTCGGATTAGAACCTTCAATTACCTGTATAACTGCATTTGATGACGTTCCATTGACAGTTAAATTTACACCAGGTACAGCTCTTTGTGATGGTTGAATACAGTAAGCAGATATAATAGTCGAGGAATTTTTATTTATAGTATCATTCTGTGCAATTACAAGGTTTTGGGAACTGTTTGATATGAGTTTATCTCCAATTTGAACATTTATTGGTTCATTTCCATTATTAATAATATTGACATGGTGAGGTATGCTACCTGTTGGAGTCACCTGTGTTATAATTACATTTCCATCGGTATATGCTTGTGCTAATGATATTCCAGTTGACTGGGAGTAACTTAAGAAACTTGTTCCTGCTGCAAAGATTACAATTACAAATATTAAAAATACCAGTCTAATACTCATATAATACCTCCTAGTAGGTTTTAGCTATTAGTGTCCTGTGTTTTGAAGGTTTATCACAGTTGATACAAGTTGAATTTTCATTATCAGGTTCTTGAACTCCTAAAATAGCAACTTTAACCTTCTCTTCAATATCCTTTCCACAGTCCTCATCACCACACCAGTTGAATGTGATTATCCCATTTGCCTTAGCCATTTCCTCTTCTGCTTCTTCAATTGAATCAACACTTCTAATACTTTTTTCGAATGTTTTCCATGCCTTGTCTTTCATATTAAGACTTATTTCTCCAAGGGTTTCGAAGGTTGTTTCAGATATTGCAAGTGGATCATAGTCAATTATTTCCTTTTCTTGGGTATCCCTTCTGTATGTTACTAATTTTTTATTTTGAATATCTCTTGGCCCTATCTCAATTCTTAAAGGAACTCCTCTCATTTCCCATTCATAATATTTTTTACCAGCTCTTATATCCCTATCATCAAAGTAAACCCTTAGATTTGCTTCACTTTTTAATTTCTGTTCAAGATTCCTACAAAATTCCAGCACTTCTTCTCCACCTTTTTTGAAGATTATAGGAACTATTACAACTTGATATGGGGCAATATCTGGCGGCATACAGAGACCCGATTTGTCACCATGAATACCAATTACAGAAGCAATTACCCTGTCAGAAAGTCCGTAACAAGTTTGATAAACATATTCATGTTCACCTGTGGCTGTTTCGTAGGTAATGTCAAATGTTTTGGCAAATGTTTGTCCAAGATTATGTACTGTACCAATCTGTAGTGTCTTACCATCGGGCATAATTGTGTCAAATGCTACAGTGTAGAGGGCACCTGGAAACTTGTCCCACTCAGGACGTTTACTAACTGAATAAGGTATTCCTAACATGTCAAAGAATTTTTTATAGATCTTAACAGCATCTTTAACCTGTTGTTCTGTTTCTTCAGCTGTTGCATGGACTGTATGTGCTTCTTTAAATGTTGTTATTTCTCTAACTCTTATTAGCGGTCTTGTATGTTTAGTTTCATATCTAAATGTGTTGACCACTTGATAATATTTCATTGGAAGGTCGCTGTGATTTCTAACCCATAATGAAAACATTGGATACATGGCGGTTTCACTTGTAGGTCTTAATGCAAGTTTTTCATTAAGTTCTGTTAGTCCACCGTGTGTTACCCAGTAAACTTCTTCTTCAAATCCCTTAACATGTATTGCTTCTTTTGCAAGTTCATCTTCAGGTATTAAAAGTGGAAATAGAACTTCTTCATGATCCTCGTCTAATATTGCTTTCAATATGTTGAGGGTGTGTTTTCTTATTTTAAAACCCTGGGGAAGCCATACATGCATTCCCTTTATTGGATATCTAGTATCGATTATTTCTGCTTCTTCAAGGATATTATGGAACCATTCGCTGAATTCTGACATTTATTCACCCGTTATTTTAAGTAATTGTGACTGTTTCAATATTATAAAATCTTATTATAATCAGATTAACATCTAAAATCATTAAATTATTCAAGAGTATTAATTGAACTATTTTTCAAATTCATGACTGTAACTAAACGAAATATAATTTTTACACACCATTATTCTATTAATACTTTGATGTTTTTAACTTTTAATCTATATCTTTGAATATCTATTCTTTAAGAAAATATCATTTGCAAAATATTTAAAAGGATTTTAATATTAATAAATTTAATATCTACATGAATACTTATCATTTGCATTATTTAACATTACACTACATAACATCGTAGAGATGTAGATAATAGTAGAAAATGATCTGGTTTCTGATCATTTATAATAAAAAAAATTATATGATCCTCATAAAATTTGATGTTTAAAATGGAGTTATCGATAACATGGATGTGAGAAAGATTCAATTGCCGAGGGAAATTCACACAGGAGCTGGAGTAATTAATGAAACGGGTATTATATGCAAAAATTTAAGACTTGAAGGTAAAGTTTTGGTAGTAACAGGACCTAATACGCGTAAAATAGCTGGTGAAGCAGCTATTGATAGTTTGTTAGATGAAGGATTTGAGGTTCAAGATATTACCATTAACCATGCCTCGGGGGATTCAGTTTCAGAGGTTCAAGAATTGATAAGAAACTGTTCAATTGTTTTAGGTGTTGGAGGAGGTAAAGTTATTGATGTAGCTAAACTTGCATCAACTCGATCCGCTGTTAACTTCATTAGCGTACCAACAGCAGCATCTCATGATGGAATAGCATCACCAAGAGCTAGTATAAAGAATGAAGGCGGTAGTGTTTCATTAAAAGCTGAACCACCGATAGGAGTCATTGCCGATACCAAGATCATAAGCTCGGCACCATTTAGACTACTCGCTGCGGGATGTGGTGACATAGTATCAAACTACACAGCCATATTAGATTGGAAACTTGCCCACAGACTTTTAAATGAAGATTACAGTGATTCTGCTGCAGCTTTATCTATGATGACTGCAAAAATGACAATTAAATCTGCAGATGCAATTAAAGAAGGTTTAACCGAAAGTGCAGGGTTGGTTGTAAAAGCACTGATAAGTAGCGGTATGGCCATCAGTATTGCAGGTACAAGTAGACCAGCAAGTGGATCAGAACACAAATTCAGTCATGCACTCGACATTATTGCACCTAAACCAGCATTACACGGTGAACAATGTGGTGTAGGCACTATAATGATGATGTATTTACACGGTGGTGACTGGAAGTTCATAAGAGATACACTCAAAATTATAAAAGCACCAACAACCGCTAAAGAAATGGGTATAAAACCTGAATATATAATAGAAGCCCTTAAAATGGCCCATACAATTCGAAGTGAAAGATATACCATATTAAGTGATAGGGGACTTACTGAAGAAGCAGCCGAAAATTTAGCGTACAACACTGGTGTAATATAACTAGAATAGATTTCATATTTTTTTTTTAAGAATTCAAAATTGGATATGGATCATAATATATCCAATTCATACCCACTATTTTTAATTAATGATTCATAATTTATATCTATTTATATAATCTGAACGATATACAAAATCTTAATGAAATATTTTATTAAATTTAATATAATTTCAATAATTTATCAATTAAAATAACAAATTTAAAACTTGGATGAAAACCCATTTATAAGGTGATAATAATGATAACGCTTATAGGCAAGAGTCTGGCAAATAAAGGACTAAAATTTATGCATTACGGGGCTTCATCAGAATGTGAATCCTGCAGATTTAAAAATACATGTATAGATACACTTGAAGTAGGAAGAATGTATATTATAAAGAATGTAAAAAGTGGAGAACAACCATGCCTCATTCATGAGGGAGGCAAAGTAAAGGTCGTAGAAGTTGAAAAAGCATATATAAGGGGATTGATTGATGCTAAAAAATCATTTGAAGGCTCAAAAATAGTTTTCAACCCTCCAGAATGTGATGAAAAATGTTCACTTAAGGATATATGTTTTCCAGATGGTCTTTACAAGGAAGATAAGTGTAAAATCATTAGAAACATGGGAAAACCCAAAGAAAAATGTCCAAAAGGCCTTGATCTTAACATGGTACTTTTAAAATATTGATTATAAAACAAGTTTATTGGGGAAATTTTTTATGGAACTAAAAAAAAGAGTTGGATACGAAGCAGCTAAACTTGTTAATGATGGAGATGTAGTAGGGCTTGGAACTGGATCAACTACCCATTATTTCATTGAAAACCTGGGTATAAGGATTGAAAATGAAGATATAACCATATTAGGAGTTCCAACATCTTACCAATCATTTTTTCTTGGAAGAGATTCAGGTATACAAATAACCACATTAGAAGAACACGATGTTGACATTGCAGTAGATGGTGCAGATGAGGTTGATCCTAAACTGAATTTAATAAAAGGTGGGGGAGCAGCACACACACTCGAAAAGATAGTTGATGAATCAGCAAAAAGATTTGTAGTAATTGTTGATGGAAGTAAAATCGTATCCGAATTAGGAAGTTTTCCAGTACCTGTAGAAGTGATTCCTCAGGCAACCCGAACAGTAAAGAAACATCTAATTGACATGGGAGGATTACCCCAATTAAGAATGGCTGAAAGAAAGGATGGCCCTGTTGTTACAGATAATGGAAACTTTATCTATGATGTAAAATTTACCATAAAAAACCCTAAAAAACTGGAAATAGAACTCAATACAATACCGGGAGTGGTTGAAAATGGTATATTTTCTCAAATCGTTGATGAGGTCATTGTTGGAAGGGATAATGGTATTGAATTCCTTAAAAACTAATTGATATTGAATCTACCACTTAAATTTTAGAATGCTAATTTATTAGTTTAGCATTCACAATTCTTTAGTTTCTTCAATATATTTCTTTTATGAATCACCTGGTATCTAATTTAACTCCCAATATTTTTAACATCTCATTAACATCTGTTGTGGGTTGTTTACAACTCCCAGCAGTACAGATATATGCTGTTGCCATACCATCAACACTCTTTTTAAACCCTATTGACTCTGCAATTTTGTTCACATCACTAGGATTATCTTGATCCTTGAATATTATGACCTTATTTGGTATGTAATGGTTTTTTATAGTATTTAACATCTTTAGGGTATCGTGTGCTCCGGATTTTCCAACTATTACAATTTCAAAGGATGGTCCAACTTCGAAATCTACAGCTGTAATAAAGTAAGTGTGGCCTGTGGGTAATCTTTCAACATCCTCTGAAAAAGAAGTTTCCATCTTAACTGCCATTTTCTCAAGTTCTGGATCTTCTGTTAACCTTGCTATATGTATCAAATTTAATAATTCAACAGAGTTTCCTGCGGGTGTTGCGCTATCATAAATTTTTTTTTCACGTATAAGTATTTTTTCAGAATCTGATGCTGTGAAATAAAATCCATTGTTCTTATCATCCCAGAAATATTTTATTAAAGTCTTATTAAGGTTTATTGCAGCATTCAGGTATTTAATATCGAGACTTGCCATATACAATTCCAATAAACCCCATACCATAAATGAATAATCGTCTAAGTTACCTGCTATGCCTGTATCACCTTCACGATACCTGTGCTTAAGCCTGTTATCAATTAAAAGTTTTTGGAGAATAAAATCTGCTGCATTCTTTGATGTTTCTAAATATTTTTCATTATTAAATACCTGTGCAGCTTGAGATAATGCTGCAATCATCAATCCATTCCAATCAGTTAATACTTTATCATCTTTATGTGGACGTACACGTTTTTCACGTTCATTATAAAGCTTAATACGTATTGTTTCGATTTTATCTTCTATTTCAGATTTAGATAGTTCTAGTATTTCAGTAAGTTCATTGATGTCATGTTTTAAGTGTAGAATGTTGTTTATGGATTCTTGGGAGTAACCATCATTGAAATTTCCATCATCCTTAACATTAAAAACAAACGATATAAACTCTGCTTCATCGTGATCAAGAACTTCTTTTATTTCTTTGGCGGTCCATACATAGAATTTACCTTCAACCCCTTCACTGTCTGCATCTTCAGCAGAATAGAATGCACCTTCTGGTGAACTCATGTCTCTTAAAACATATTCAAATATTTCTTCTGCGATTTTTTTATAGTACAGTTTTCCAGTTGCCTGAAACGCATCAGTATAAATTATTGCAATTAATGCTTGGTCATAAAGCATCTTTTCAAAGTGTGGTACCAGCCAATTCTTATCTACCGAGTAACGGTGGAATCCAAACCCTATATGATCGTAGATACCACCCATTGCCATTGAGTCAAGGGTTTTGGTGACCATATATAATGCATGTTTATTTGCTGTACGTTTCCAATACCTTAGAAGGAACATTAAATTGTGGGGAGTGGGAAATTTTTGGAAATCTCCAAAACCACCATTTTCATCATCAAATACCTTTGAAAGTTCATCATAAGTAATATCAAGTATCTTTTCTCCAAGATATTTTCCTTTTCCTGTTTGTGAAACATCTAGGAGAGCATTGAATATCTGTTCACCAGAGTTCAGTGCTTCGGATCGGTTATCTTTCCAAATATCTTGAACATTCAATATAAGATCCTTCAAACCAATTACACCGAATCCACTTTCCTTTGGAAAATAGGTTCCAGCAAAAAATGGTTTTTTATCAGGGGTCATTATAATGGTTAATGGCCAACCTCCTGTCCCAGTCATTATCTGACATGCAGTCATGTATATACCATCAATATCAGGTCGTTCCTCTCGATCAACTTTAATTGGAATAAATACATGGTTTAAAAGAGTGGCAATTTCTGGATTTTCAAATGATTCATGGGCCATGACATGACACCAATGACATGTAGAATATCCAATTGATAAAAAGATAGGTTTGTCTTCTTGTTCAGCTTTCTTAAATGCTTCTTCACCCCAAGGATACCAATCTACAGGATTAGTAGCATGTTGTATTAAATAAGGACTTTTTTCGTCCTTTAAATGGTTGTATCTATTTTTAGAAGCACTTCCTTCTGGATTTTTCATGGTTTTCACCTAAATTCCATTAAAGAAATTAATCTATTATCTAGTACAAGATGTTATAATAATATATCGGGTTAATAGAATTTCATTTTATTGGTTGAAGATGCCCCATAAAATTATGATCAAAAAAAAAATATTTTATTCACTGTTTATAAATTGCTACTTAATCAATTACAAATGTACAACATTCGTTTCCCATTGCATAGCATTCTGTTTCAGTGGTTGTAATGTGTCGATTAAAATGTCTGGAAAAAATTGAATCTAAAACTCCTGAATCAAAAGAACAAGCAGGTTCTCCTATTTCAGGCAGATCTTTACATTCAAAACAATCATATACACAAATCGTTAGTGGATCCAGTTTTGTTACTTCTATCTGTCCCAATTGTTTATTTTCCCAAAATTTTGAAATGTTTTTAAGGAGAGTTTCTAGATCGTTACTTTTTAGCTCTTCATAAAACACATCGCCCACTCTTTTCCCGGCGTTGTGGAGTATTGGGTCAATATTAATTCCTTCGTTCCAAAATTCAGCCCTAAGAGATCGTAAAATTAGTCTGTAAAATTCAAATGGATCCTTGAGTTGTGGAAGTTTGGTGAAGTATTCATCTATATCGAATTTAGATTCCTTATCCCTAGATAATTCCCCTAAAAACTCAGCATTTATACAAAATATTTTCCTTCTAGCATCATTAGGATCCTTAGTGGATTTAATTAGTCCTTCATCAACTAGTTCTCTAAGATGTTGGGAAACTGTTGGTTTAGCCTTTCCAGTTAATTCTACTATTTCATTAAAGCTCATGTTATTATAGCATAAAGAATCGAGAATCTTTACTTTAACCTGTCCCTTTACAACATCTAATTTATTATGGGATGAAAATATTTTGTACTGTGGTGTTTTTTTGGTACCTAGTTTTTTTATTGCTTTCATGGGTTATCCTAATTAATGTTTATATCATATTATAAAAAAGTTCTGTTTATACCAAAACAATTATTTATTGGATTATTTATTAGATTGTATGATAATATACAATTTTTTTATAAAAAAAAATTATCATATGTGAAATGTTTTATCTGTCACAAAGGAGTTTGTTGCCCACACCAACATTCTCTCCTTCAACTTCCCTAATAATTATAACCATAGCCCCTACTGGAAGTCCCATTATCTCACTTGCAGATTCTGCATATGCTGCTACAAGTTTAGATTTTTGTTCTTTACTCATTTTAGGTCCATCTATTGTTATTACTGGCATATTTTATCCTCCATATTCTACTCGGCAATATTATTCAATTTTATCATATACATATTTAATTCTTTTTTAAATTTTTATCAGGGCTTACTTCCATTCAACATAAATTCAAGATTAATTACCCTAAAATACCATTATTTAAAACGAAAGCTTTATAGTTACCAAAGGTTAATATAATCTCGACTCAAAAATGAGGCTAAAAATATGAAAAAAAGAATGGATAGTAAAGGATTTATAGATAAGATGCTAGAGGATACGGCATGTACCATTGAAAGCATCAAAAACGACATAGAAAAATCAATTGTTGACTACACCTTTGTACCTGGCAAAGATATAATCGAAACAGACGATACCATAATTATCCGTATCGATCTTGCAGGAGTGAAAAAGGAAAATATCGACATAAACCTCACAGAAACTAAACTAAGGGTAAAGGCTGAGTTTGAAGACGAACACCTCGAAGATGTAATGGGTTATAACAGACGCCCAACATTAATTAGAAGAACAGTTAGGTTCCCTAAAAAAGTTTTTGCTGAAGAAGCTGATGCTAAATTTGAAAATGGACTTTTAACTGTAGAAGTACCAAAATTAGAGAAAAAAGAAAGCTTTAGTGTAAATATTAATTAAATTTACACTTCTTTTTATTTTTATTATTATCCGTTATTACTTTTCATTGTTGCCAGTTGCTCTTTTTGTTTTTTTAGTCCAAGTGCTAAAAATGCCATTACAATTGCAACACACCCAATTAAGAAGTAAGCTGATTGATATCCAAGTGCTTTTCCTCCCTGAGATGCTATTACAGCCCCTATAAGTGCTCCACCAACTAACTGTCCAACACTTGAATTGATGTTTATTAAAGCCTGTCCTGCAGCTCTCTTATTTGCTGGGCTTTCAGACAACATAATATATCGAAGAGGGGATCCTAAAACGCTGCTTAAGCCTAATCCGATAACCATACCTGATATAATAAATAGATAAAATGACTTTCCAAGAGCGCTTAACATGAAAAGACCAAGAAACAGTATCAATGTCCCGAAGAAAATTATCTTTTTTGAACCAAATTTATCTAGCAATCTCCCAATTAAAGGTGCACTTACTCCAAGGGTTATTACTAAAGGTATAACCATTAAACTGGCCTGAGATGTTGTAAGAGCAAGGATAGTAACAGCAAATGCAGGTAAAAATACTATGGCTGTCTGGTTAAGTCCTGTTCCAATAGATATACTAGATGCTATCTTCACTTCACGACTTTTAAGCAAGTTAACCTCTATAACAGGATCTTCTGCTCTTCTTTCAATTCTTACTAGAACTGGTAAAAGCAAGACAGCAGCTATCAGAAATGGCCAGGTATACACAGATGTTACACTGCCTACGAAGTTAGTTGTATTAATTTGATTAACTCCATATGCAAGTGAACTCACAAGCAATGCCAGAACAGCTGTCCCATACCAGTCAAATCTTGTAGTATTTTCTTTTTTGCTTTGTGGTAAAATTTTAAAGCCCAAAGCAATTACTATAGCAGCAATAGGTATGTTTATAATAAATAACCATTGCCAACCATAACTTAGGAGTAAACCTCCTAAAATTGGTCCCAAAAGACCTGAAAATCCCCAAACTGATCCTATTAATCCTAATGCCCCTCCCCTTTTCTCGGGTGGGAATGTGTCACCAATGAAAGCGCTGGCCACAGGGAAAATACCACCAGCACCAAAACCTTGTATTGCTCGACCAATTAACAAGGTCTCAAATGAAGATGAACTCACTGTAATGGTCGATCCTATTGCGAAAAGTAGAACATCTACAATATAAAGAGTCTTCCTACCATACTTATCTGATAATTTGGCCATTAATGGAGTACCTATCATGAAAAATAAGATGTATATCGTAAATATCCATGATACTAACCTTTCATTGATTCCAAATGCCATTTTGATAGCTGGAAGAGCAGGTCCTACAATTCCAATATCGAGGGCACCCATGAATACACCTACAAACAGCACAGCCAAAATTTTATTTCTATCAGAGTTATCCATAAATAATAATGGTATTTTAAGTTAAATAAGTTTAAGATTTAAACTAATAGATCCTTTAATTAATTTGTAGTCATGATATCCTGTAGATACAATTCTTAAAATTACATATTTTGTTAGAATATAGAAATGATTTTTTTTAACTTGGCCATTACCCTTAGTTATTACTGATAATCCCAATTTGTGCCTAAAAGTATTATTACAAATAAAATAGAAAGTATTATATATGGAAAAAAACAACTTTATAATATGAACAAATTAAAATTTAGTAATACTAAAAACCATATATTCGTAATAAAATTATTAATTTGAAAAAAATCAGCCATATAATACCTACGTGGAAGTAGGGATCCGTTCTATTAATCACCGGATCCCTACAGTAAATCAAGTTTATATTGGGTATCTAATTTCATTTCGCTCAAATGTATCAGATACCCCCTATATTAAATTATTATTTTTTAATATAAACAATTAATAAGATTTAACATTTTCAAATAGAATAATTAGTGAATCTTAAATGTAATAATTTTAAGTAATAAAAGAAGAAATTAGTAATACCAACTTAAGTATTTATATTATAAAATTTAAACTCATTAATGTAATTTTAAGACGTTAGAGCAATTCTAAGGAGGTATTACATTCTCCTCTAATAATCGCGGCATAGTATTACTATGTGTTATATTTATAATCTTTAATCTCTCAATATGAATAAAAGGAGGATTTAAATGCATATACCGGATGGATTTATACCGTTGTGGCAGTGTCTTATTTATTGGATTATAGCAATAATATTCTTGATTATGGCTTTCAGATGGGGTCGTAAAAATCTTAATGAAAAAAATATACCTTTGATGGCTGTTTTAGCTGCAGGTATATTCGCTATTATGACAATTAACATTCCCATTCCATTTGGATCCAGTGGCCATATGGTTGGGGCTGCTATGGTAGCCATAATATTTATGAGTCCTTGGGCAGCAGTTATGATAATTGCTTTGGTACTAATAGTTGAAGGATTAGTATTTGGTGATGGTGGAATAACAACAATGGGTGCTAACCTGATTAATATGGGGGTATGTGGTGGTTTTGTTGGTTATTACACTTGGAAAGCAATTTACAAACCTTATAAGGGATCAGATGGAGTAGTGGCAGGATCTGGAATTTTAAGTAAATGGTGGTCTATTGGAGTAGCTTCATGGCTCGCCATATTTTTATCAGCCATCCTAGCAGCATTAGAACTAGGATGGGCGGGAACATTCCCACTGGGATTAGGTCTTCTGTTCATGGGTGGTTACCATGCAATGATAGGCATATTTGAAGCTATAATAACTGTAATTGTTATTTCATCACTTGAAAAAATAAGACCAGATTTACTGAGTTGGAATAAACTTAAAAGAGCAGAGGCAGACAATCCTAATTCTGATAACCCTGAGGTTCCATCAAAATGAATCGTAAAAATAGAAATTTATTAATTGGAGGAGTAATTGTAGCCCTAATATTGGGTGTTTTGTCACCATTTATAGCTTCTACCAATCCCGATGGACTCGAATCAAGTGCAGAACATCTAAACCCTAATGCTATGCAAAATCCTGGATACTGGCATGCACCATTTGAAAATTATAAAATACCATTTTTAGGTAACAGTCCATTAGCTGGAATTGTTGCATTGGTCATTGGTATTTTACTAGCTCTAGGTTTAGCATACATTTTAACAGAAATACTTAAAAGAAGAGGCAATACAGAAAACTAGAAAACTTTCTAGTTTTCATTTTAATAATTAATCAAATCATCGAGGGTAATTCTATTGAGTGCCGAAGGACAGTTGTATAGACTTGAAAGAGAATCCATGAAGGAAAGTATTCTCCATTCATTAGATGGTAGGGTTAAATTAATTGTTTTAATATTCATAATAATTTATGCAGTTTACACTACAAATATACTCATTTTAGCTTTAATTGAAATATACCTTATATTACTGATCCTATTATCACATCTATCGCTAAAAAGTTCATTTATTAAAATACTCTTAATAATCCCATTTGGAGGGTCTATAGCTATATTACAACCATTTGTACATTCGGGTACAATTATCTACTCTTTACCTTTAGGAATACATATTACTTCACAAGGACTCATATTTGGAGCATTGCTCATTTCAAGGCTTATAGTAACATTAACATGTATAGTACTTTTGTCCTCTTTAAGTCCTATGCAGGAAGTTGCAGAATCCTTCAGAAAATTAGGTTTGCCAAGGGACTTTTCAATGATATTTAGTCTTTTTATCAGATTTCTCTTCATGTTCTATGATGAACTTCAAAGAATAAGGAATGCTCAGATAACAAGAAATTTTGATATTTTCAATAAAAAAACTGCTTATATGTGGAGACTTAGACAAGTAGCTTATACAATTGCTATGATGTTTTTAAGATCATATGAAAGGGGAGAGAGTGTATATTTAAGCATGTTAAGCAGAGGATATTCTGATCAATCCCGAATTTACAATGCTAAAAATAAAGAAATAGGTAAAAATGAATATTTTTTCATATTAACAACTCTTCTAGTTATAATATGTCTACAAATTTTTGTCATGTTCCTCATTCCAAAAACCGGCTTTTTCAATCTATCCATCTTATAATAAAATCTATAAATTATATTATTTTTTTTTAAACAACCAATCAGTAATTAATGGAATCCAAACAGATAATAATCTGATAAATTAACCATTTAAAAATTAAAATTTAATAATACAAATAATATTCAAAAACTTTAATTTGTTGTAAAGTAAATTATTATCATGAATAATACAGAATTAAAAAATGAGGATATACCTCAAAAGGAAATGAAAAGTGGGAGTAACCCCCTTATATTAGTGGGCATTCTTATTTTTTTAATTATTGTTATTATAATAGGCGCTATTGTTCGCACAGGTTCTTTATCATGATATACAAATAATTAAGTTGGAATGTCAATTTTGCCAATAATGCATTAAACAAATAAAATTAAATTTATTCAGATATAATATATGATATTTTTAAATTGAAATTATTAGTTTTTGTAAATCACGAAATTAATCTTATACATTACTATTTTTTATATTAATCCAATTTTTTTATAAATAAATTTAAATAAATAGATTTAAAATACAGAAAACTATATATTTATCATGGATTTGGAGATCAGTATAGAAGAAGTAAAGAAAATATCAACTTCTGAACTATTAGATAAATTATCTTCTGATGTTAAGGGACTTTCAGAAGAAGATGCCAAAGCAAGACTTAAATACGGAATAAACGAAATTTCTGAAGGTCAACAAAACCATCTTAAAAAATTTCTAGGCTATTTTTGGGGACCCATCCCCTGGATGATTGAATTTGCACTTATTATATCACTATTAATACAACATTGGCCTGAATTTGGTATAATTTTATTATTACTTCTAATAAACGGGCTTGTAGGATTTTTCCAAGAAGACAGGGCCGATAATGCAATTGAACTATTGAAGGAGAAACTTGCATTTAAAGCAAGAGTATTAAGGGAAGGTAAATGGGTTAATATACCTTCTAAAAATATTGTACCTGGCGATTTTGTCAAAGTTCACCTTGGAGATATTGTTCCAGCAGATATCAAACTCATAGAAGGGGAATATGTAACAGTAGATGAATCATCACTTACAGGAGAATCACTGCCAGTTGATAAGACAGTAAATGATATTATATATTCTGGATCTATCATACAGAAGGGCCAGATGAATGGAATAGTATTTGCAACCGGAATGAATACCTATTTTGGCAAAGCTGCAGGTTTAGTCACTGGTCTCAGCCCTAAAAGTCATCTTCAAAGGGCCGTAATAACAATTGGGGACTATCTTATAATATTAGATCTTATCATGGTTTCTTTAATATTCATTGCAGGCTTGATTCGCCATGAAAGCTTTTTTGATATCTTAGGGTTTGCATTGGTTTTGACCATAGCATCTATACCAGTTGCACAGCCAGCTGTTCTGTCGGTAACACTCACAGTTGGTGCAATGGCAATGGCAAAAAAGAAAGCCATAGTAAGTAAGCTTACCGCCATAGAAGAGTTGGCTGGTATGGACGTGCTTTTTTCAGACAAAACAGGTACTTTAACAAAAAATGAAATTTCAATAGCAGAAATTGAATCTTACAATGGATTTACTGAAAATGACGTGATATTCTATGCAGGATTAGCCTCGTTAAGATTGGAACAAGACCCTTTAGATAAGGCTATACTGGATAAAATTGAATCTTCAGAAGTTTTATCGTTAAATACTTCAAACTATAAAATACTTAAATTTAATCCATTTGATCCAATACGCAAGAGCACAGAAAGCGAAATCCAGTACAATAACTCTAGATTTAAAGTATCAAAGGGAGCACCTCAAGTCATTTTATCACTTCTTGAAGATCAAGAAATACTTAAAACCAAGGTCGAAAGAAATGTGGATCATTTTGCAACAAGTGGTTACAGATCTTTAGGTGTTGCTAAAACAGATTCTAATAATGATTGGCAATTCATGGGTTTAATTGCCCTTTATGATCCACCAAAGAAGAGTTCAAAAAAGACTATTGCTGATGCAAAATCAATGGGAATAGATGTAAAGATGATAACAGGCGATCATATAGCTATTGCTAAACAAATAGCCAAAGAGTTAGATTTAAGTACAAATATTAAATTACCTATCTCATTTTTAGATCTACCCGAAGACGAAGCTGTAAAAGTTGTTGAGGAAGCCAGTGGCTTTGCCGAAGTTTTTCCAGAGCACAAATATCGTATTCTAGAAATTCTTCAAAATAGGGGAAAAATTGTTGGAATGACTGGTGATGGTGTTAACGATGCACCTGCATTAAAAAAAGCGGATGCTGGAATAGCATTATATCAAGCAACTGACGCTGCAAAATCCGCTGCAGATATAGTACTTACCATTCCTGGTCTTTCTGTTATAATAAATGCAATAAAAGAAAGTTACAAAATATTTCATCGCATGAGAAGTTACTCAATATACAGAGTGGCAGAAACCATACGCATTTTAGTCTTTGTTGCAATGGTTATATTGCTCTTCAATTTTTATCCTGTAACAGCTCTGATGTTAGTTTTCATTGCCCTTCTAGATGACATTCCAGTGATGACCATTGCATATGATAGAACAGAAAAGGTTAACCAACCCCAAAAATGGGATATGTATCAAGTTCTTGGAATGGCAACATTTTTAGGGATTTTAGGAGTTGTATCATCACTCTTATTATTCTATATAGGTAAGGTTGTTCTGCATTTAGATACTGGTGTATTACAATCTTTAATATTTTTAAAGTTGGTTGTAGCAGGTCATTTAACTATGTTTGTAACCCGTAATTCCGGCCATTTTTGGTCGGTTAGGCCAAGTGGAATCTTCTTCTGGTCTGTAATATTAACTGACATATTTGCAACACTACTGGTAGTGTTTGGAATATTCTTAACACCTATTGGATGGGGATTAGCAGCTTTAGTTTGGGGTTATTCACTTATAGCATTTGTAATAGAAGATCAGATGAAAATATACTTCTTCAAAATACTTGAACATGATTATTTCAAAAAGTTTGTTGTTAAAGAGAGTACTTAATAATGATAATTTATTAAACATATTAGTGGATCATATGATCTAATATTAGTTAAATCTTGTAATTACATTTATAAACATGTTTAATAATTGCTTTAAATTTCTACTCCTATTTTTTATTGATAGAATAAAATTAAAGACTGGGGAGTATTAATAAAGATAAATCGATAGAAATAAATAATCTATATTACAATATAGTTAATTGTAGTTTATTATTATATTTAAAGAAAAATGAAACGTGGAGGAATTTGATATGCTTAAGAAAATATTATTACCTACAGATGGTTCTAAAAATGCAGAACGAGCTGGTGAATATGCTATATCACTTGCAGATGTTAGTGGTGCAGAAATAATTGTTTTAAATGTGATCGATACTTATTATTTAAATGCTATACCACAACCAGATATCCGGAAAAGCTTAGAGGATGAATTACGGGCAGATGGGGAGAGGGCAGTTGAAAATTTTAAAAATAAATTAGAAGAAAGCCAATGTAATGGTGTTTGCAAGAATATTCAATTTAAAACAGTTATTAAAGAAGGTAAACCTGCCGATGTTATTTTAAAAACCATTTATGAAGAAGGTGTGGATCAGGTAGTAATGGGAAAATCTGGTAAACATGGATTAGAATCTTTATTACTTGGTCGAACAACCGACAGAGTAGTAAAAGATGCAAATGTACATGTTTCGGTAATATCCTAAAATTATTAATTTTTTTTTATTTTTTTTATTTTATTAAACTTATACAAACAGATAGTTGTAAAAATCTATCTAAGCAATTTTAGATTAATTTATTAAAAAAGATGCTGTAAAAATAAAAAAAAATGAATTAACATCTAAATGTTAGATGTTATATTTATTTATTGTATATTATCTATTTTTCCCGGTTAGAAAGACTCTTACTACTTTTAACCTCCATAGTATAAGTTTTTAGATTTAACAATCCGATGAGTTTTATTTATTTAGATTTTATTTTTATATCGGATTCTTGTTGTTTTAGTGGACAATAATAAAAAAATTTATTCATATAACAACGCTTCATTTATCCATTAAATATAATTATAATATGATACAATGGAAATCTAATGAATTTCAAGAACAGTAAAAATCTGTTGTTATTATGTGTTATTATACTAATAATTGCAGTATCAGTTATATATACAACTCATTATAAGTCATCTAACAATAGTGTAAGTATTATAAACTTTGATCAAGGTGATAATACTACAATAATAAACTCTATCAACATTCAAAATAATGTTCTAAATAGTTATTTCAATTCTCTGTATGAATCCCAGATATCCAGTATAAATGCAAAGTATTCTGAAGGATTAATATCAGGAGAAGAGAGGGATAAACAATTGAATGCGGTCATAAAAAATAGTGAGCTTACAAATGAAACGTTAACTAAATTGTCTAATACAAAGAAGATTCTTTTCAGTGGTAATATATCTAAACAAGATATTTTAATCAACAATAACTCATTTAGCGATGTGAAATCGGATATTAGAAATGAGATTAATGATACATTGTATGGTTATTAAATTAGATTTCAGGTTTATTATTCAAAGATATAAGTTGTACCTACAGTATTTATAATAACATTATCGGGCATTTCTTCTTTAAATTGGTTAATGGCATCCCATCCTGTACAATGCATTGGAACTAAATAATCTGGATTTATTTTTTTCATTTCTTCTATTGTTGGTGTTATTATTTGCTCAAATAATGGCCCTGTAAGATGAAATCCGCCTAAAACCGCATGTATTTTGTCTGTTTGTGTAATTTTCTTTGAATAATTTACTGTGTTAATTATCCCTGCATGTGCACAGCCACTTATAACAACCAAACCTTTATCTTTCAAATTGATTATTATACCTTGATCGTCTCTAAAAGGATCCACTATCCATTCACCATTAATTTTTGCTTCAGCCCATGGAAAACCTTGTTCAAAAATTGTTGTTCTTTCAACTTCTCCAGTTAAAAGTATTAAATTGGAAGCTAAGGTATAAGAGCCTTGTGATTTGATAATTTTTGCCCCAGTATTCTTTAAATCATTTTCATTCAAAATTGGTACCTCAATCGGACCAACAGATGGTCATTCAGAAACGCTCTAGGAATGCTTCGGGATGGAGAATAAGAGGAATTTCATTAGAAACTTGATTAAATAATGCTACAAGCCCGCCAATATGATCAAAATGACCATGACTTAAAATCACAGAATCAATTTTATTTATATCAACATTTAATGCATTTATATTATTGAAAAAACATTTTGAAGACATTCCAGTATCCATAAGTATCAAATATTCTTCTGAGCCAGAAAATACTTTGATAAGGCATGATAATACATGTTCAGCTAGAATGGACTCTGAAGGACTGAGTCGTTTATCCACATCTTTGTTTGGTGTCATAAATATATCAGTATAATTATCAATAAGAATTGTGACTTCTAATCTGTCTGATTCACGTAAGTATATTTTATCCATCTTAAAAATTCACCTAACTTTATTTTTAGTTCAAAAAAAAAATTTATTATAAATATATTTAATTTGAATATGATTCTATTGATATTTCATTCGTTAGATCTATATTTCTCATCATTGGAAATAAAATAGAAAATATAAAAATTGCATATTTTTACATTTTGATGGGGGTTTTCCGGACTTTTATATATTCTATGGTTTAATTGATTATTATTATCAAATTTCGTTAATTATCTATTGTTGTAAGTTTCTTCTTTAAAGTTTAGGATAAATTTGCTTCCATTAGATATTTCGATTTTAATTTCACCATCAATTTGTTCTGTTAAACTGTTTACAATTTTCAAACCTAATGAATCACTATTTTCGATATTATAATCCTGGGGGAATCCTACACCATTATCAGAAACTATCATAGAATAATTACCATTATCTAAATTAAATTTTATATCTATTTTGCCTTGTTTATTATTTGGAAATGCATGTTTCATAGAATTTGACACTAACTCATTAACAATAAGTCCTAGTGGTATGGCTGTGTTTATATCAAGCATTATGTCGCCAATATCCATATTCAATTTTATTTTGTTGGGATCTGTTATATACACACTGCAAAGTTCATTGGTTAATTTATTGATGTAATTTCCAAAGTTTATGCTTTTGAGGTCACTTGACTGATACAATAATTCATGTATCATGGCCATTGATCTTGCACGATTCTGACTGTCTTTAAAAATACTTTTAGATGCTTCATCTTTTATACATCTTGATTGGAGATTTAAAAGACTCGAAATAACCATTAAATTATTTTTAACCCTGTGATGAATCTCTTTTAGAAGCATATCTTTGACTTGGAGTGACTTTTTGATCTGGGTTTGAGCTTTCTTTTTATCAGTTATATCCATTGTCATACCAGAAATAGTTTCACCATTCATGGAGGCGCTAGCCAAGATATTAATGATAGAACCGTCATTTTTTACCATCTCAACTTCGCGTTCTTCTAATTTTCCATCTTCATTCAACTTCTTAATAATAATATCCCTATCATCAAGATTTTTATAGAGTTTGGAAATATTAAAATTTTCAATTTCGCCTTTTGAATCGTATCCAAACATTTTAATTATTGAACCATTGGCAAATAAGATATTGCCGTTTTTATCTGCTTTATATATTCCTACAAGCGCATTATCAACAAGATCTCTATATTTTTTCTCAGATGTCTGCAATGACTTTTCTGCTATTTTTATTGGATTAATATCCCTAAATATGATTAACCATCCTAACAATTGATAATTTTGCTTATATAATGGAGTTATCTGCAGATCAAGCCACATGTCTTGTGGGTTGTTGATTTTTATTTCAGTTTTTGTTGTTGATTCTGTTTTAATGATAGGAAATATTTGGTTTAGTTGTTGTAAATTTTCTTCTAAGCTGGTTCCTATCAATTTTTTATCAATTTTTAAAATTTTTTCAGCTGCTTGGTTAATCTCAACTATTCCTTTTAAGGAATCTATTACAATTGCACCGCTACTCATCTTGTTGAAAAGATTATTATAGGCTACAGGGAGAATATCAAGCATTTTAAACCGGAATATACTTAATGCAACTAAAATTCCTGTTAATGTGAAAGCAAATGGTGTTAAATCGAGCCCTTGAATCGGACTCATCTGGGCTATGTAGATTATATTTGCGGCATAAGGTATTAATGCAGCAATAAGTATCAAGAATACTTGTTTTTGGTATAGTTTAGGACTCTGGATTAAACATTTGATCAACAATAAAACTCCTAGAGACATCAGGAAGTATGAATAGGCCACATTTACATAAAATCCTAAACCATGGCCATATATTATAATGGAACCAGGTTGACTAGAGCTTGCTGTGATGGTTGGCCATATGAGTCCATGCCATCCGTTAGTTAGTACAAGAATTAGTATGATTATGGGTACAATCATTAATATGCCTATAAATGTATTTTTCAACCATTTTCCATAATCTGTATAGCTCAGTGTAAACAGGATCCAGAGAGGTCCAACAAACACTATTCCAAGATAACTTATTTGTGACCAGAAAACCTTAGTTGAAAAACTGGTTGACATCATTTCAATTGCACCGGTAAGAGCCCAAATTGAAACTGCAAGCATTAAAAATGAGAAATACAATGCATCAGGGTTGGATCGTTTATTCCAGCTATAATATGCCAAATATAATGTGATAACTGATGAAATCAATAGTAATATGACACATTGATGATAGTAATGAAAATATTTCATTTAGGAGTATAACCGAATTAATGAATTTTCTTCAAAAAAGGAAGGTTCCATACGAGGATAGGAAGGATGCGTTAGATTTTATAGCCAATAGTCTGATAATTCTAGAAAAAAATCAACTCTAATTCGAAAATGATAGGTAAAACTCTGGGGGTGATGTAAAATATCAACTAGAATAAGGGGCGGGAAATTCAATGAAGAAAACTATTTAGGAGATGTACTATTCTTAAATAAATCGGTACATCAACCTTTCCCTGAAATAGAAACACCTGAGAATATAGAAGACTTTAAAGACATCATTAAGAATATGATTGGATCAACAGGAAATAATGATCTAAATAATGCTTTAAAGATTATTAATACTTTAATTTCGCATGATAAAAAAGAAGTTGTGGCATCTAGTTTAGGGAGTTTATACGTTCTTATCCAAGACAGATCTATTCGTTTGAACTCATTATAAATGAGTTAAATGAAATGCGGTATGATGAGACACTTACTGTAAGGGAATCAGCTGAGGAATCCTAGATGTAATAACTTGTGAACTTAACAAATATGAGATATTAGATTATGGTTATGAAATTTTAAATCATATTTTCTCTAAATTAGAAAATTATAATAATTTCAAGAGTTATTTACCAATTAAACATCATCCCTTATCTAAAATTAATGCTATGATCAAATCAAAAATTATCAATTCAAAATTTACTGTATCATGGGATAATATATTGTACAATTTATTGAAGATAATGTTAGTTATCGATGATGATTTAGATATTTTCCAAATGAACATATTTGAAGTGGATGATTATTATGAAAACGATTTGGACAAGACTTTTAATATACAATATAAAGAATTATCCCAAATAGAAATCCCTAAAGAATACATCTAGAGAGACTTGCTACAGTTTTTGCTATAACTTACATGGAAAATGGAAGCATATCTCACTTAACCGGGATTTTAAACGATGAAAATTATGAAATAAGACATATGGCTATTGCAGGATTGTGTCAGGCTTTAAATGCCTTATCCCATTATCAACCTTAATCTCCAGATGAAAATTTAATAAATAAGGTTTTTACAAAAATAAGTCCTGTACCATACGAAACTGGAATTAAAACAGGATATGCTTCTAAATAACTCCAATATTATTTTTTTGATTCTATTTTTTTTTATTTTACGAAAAAGTCTATTTATATAATTAAGATATACTTGGATATTGATCAATATAAAATATGTTAAGAACTATTCTGAAAGTTAGTATTAAATCTAATAAAAATTTATAATTTTTATATAATAACAAATAATTATAGGATTTTATCAATATTTCTATTTATTTTCAATTTATAGACAAAATTATCCTTTAATAGTCTTTATATTAAAAAAATAATCTATAAAAACGATTTTTTGATAAAATCTTATACAAATATGATTAAAAGATCGTAAAATTTATTAATTATTGTGTATTAAGATGTAATAGGAGATTATGATAATTAATTTTTCTTGATGAAAGGTAATAAAATTAGAAAATGTATACAACTAATCGTTAACTATTGATTTAAAACATTGAGGTGATATTATGGAAAACAAAGTGAATCCAAATTTAAAATCAAATAAAATGAAAGAAGAAGAATTGAAAGTTGGAAACACAGATAGTTCATCAGATAATTCTATAAATGATATTATAAGTACAATAAAAGATAAACAAGAAGAATTCACCCAAATGTTATCTGATTATACGAGTTCTACTAAAAAAACCCTGATTGATGTCATAGAAACAGATGATTTTGTTATTATAAAAGCAGATCTCCCACGATTAAAAAAAGAAGATGTTGAGATTGCTATAAGCGAAGATACAGTTGATATATGTGCAGAATTCCAAGAAGAGAAGATAAAGGATGACATGGAATACCTTCAGAGGGAAAGGAGTTATGGTAAAATAAGAAGATCTGTAAAACTGCCATCTAAAGTCTTGATTAAAGAAGCTGAAGGAATTTTCAAAGACTCTGTATTAACCATTAAACTTCCGAAATTATTGAAGAAAACATTGAAACTTAAGATAAATTAAAAATTTGTTTGGATAATTATTCTAATTTTTATCTTTTTTTTAATATGGCTAAACATCTCTGAAATACATATTTTTATTAATTTTATTTAATTTTCTTCCATGCACTGACTGTATTTTTAAAATTTGATTATTGTTATTTTTAGTTAGAAAATGAGGAACAACAATTTTAATCCAATAAATGTGATTATTAAGAAATATATAGCTGTAATTATAACCATGAAATAGCCAAATAAAATTAAATAACCGTCACATTCGAGTATCCCAGCGGATAAGAAGAATATGCCAAATGCGGGTAATGTATCTGTAAGTGGTATGGGAAGAGGTGTAATAAATAGAATTGAACATATAACCAGGAAAAGGTTATTAAACATTCTAGTAGATTTTTTATTTGTCATCACTAGTAAACGGGGTTTCATATATCTTTCAAGGAAGTTTAACATCCTATAACATGCATCTAATATTTTAATCAAAGTTTTATAGGACATTTCACGCTTCAATAAAAATTCAGGTACTAAATAATATCTATTTAGGATTATACTCAAACTGGTAAGTAATATGATTGTTCCAATTACGACCCCTGTACCTGGAATGGATAGTGGTATTAAAAATGGTGCTGCAAGAATCAAACAAGTGATAAGTCTTCCACGGTCACCTAAAAGATTCAAAAAGGCTCTCAATGTCATTCCATTGTGTGGAATTTTTTTTGATATCTTGCAGATCGTATATGAAAAACCCTTTTCACATTCAAATGTCTTAACCACTATTATAAACCTCAAATTCTATAATTCTAAACTCTTGTACCAAAGTAAAATATATTAAAGATTAAAATAATAAAGAAACTCAGATACTAGTTAATATCCTAATATTACCATTATCTCTGTAATTATCCAGATATTAATTTGTTTATTTATTCGGGAGGTATGATTGTCAATATTATAAATCTTAAAATATCCTTCAATATCAAAAAAAATGTATCAATTCAATCATAATAAAATCGAAGCATTAATCCATATAAACTTACATATATAAATTAATAATTTAAAATAATTTGCTCAGTATCCGTATTTGTATTAAAATACGTCTTTATTAACATAGAGAAAAAGATAATAAGAGAAAAGGAGAAGGCGTAATATGATGTCTGAAAAGTTTTATAAAAAATTGATGGAAATAACAAAAGTCATGGAAGAAAAAGGCGAAGGAATTAGCTACATCCATAACGAAACTGAATATTATACCATTGGAACTAAGAAGTACAATGAAGAGATAGGACAATACTTAGACAAGACTGTAGGTTCATGGGAAGGTAGTGAAGCTCACGTTAAGAAAAAGAAAGGGAAAAATAAACAAGAAAAAGGTAAAAAAGTAGGTTATCTTTGGAAAATTCCAATAACTGAAAGTTAATAAAATGTATTATTAATCCTTTTTCTAAAATTTTATTTATTTTTATATAATTTAATTCTGGACATATTACCAATATATATTAAAGAGTATTATCATTTCTTTAATAGATGAATAAGCCCTCTAATTTTTTTCTTTCGAGGGCATATTGAATTGCCCTCACCAATAACTTCCCATTAAATTCTCCCTTTACAAGATAATCCTGTGCACCATATTTGATTGCTCGGATTCCTGTTTCTTCATTTGCTAATCCAGTTAATATTATAATGGGTATTGCAGGATGTAATGCTAATGTTGATTTAAAGGATTCAAAACCCACACTATCTGGTAATCCAAGGTCTAAAAGTATTATATCAAATTTTCCAGATTCAAGAAGTCTTAATCCACTTGTCAATCTAGAAGTATGTGTGAGTTCAAATTCAGCTATTTCACTACTATCTAACATTTTTAGTATTAATTCATAATCACCCACATTATTTCAATTAATAATACTTTGATTGGTTCCATCTCCATAAAAACCAACTCCCGAGTATGATTATTTTTTATAAATATCCTGATCCAAATTTAATCTAATATGTAAACTATAGTTTTTATCATAAATTAAAATATCTACTACATTAATTTTAGTAAAATAAAAAAAAATATTATGGTAGGTTATTTATAGATTTAAATTGAATTCGGGGATTAGAAATAAAAAAAAATATTAGAGTATTAAGATTATTTTTCAAGCATTTGTTTCATGGGACCAATATAATAATCATCCCATCCAGATTCAATATCTTCAAATTCATCATCAGGAACATCGACCTGTTCAAGCTCTAGAATAGTATCTGAATTATCATTTTTGAGAGTAAAAGTGACTATTGAAGGTTTTGGCCAATCACCACCAAACCATTCCTGGACAAGTTTACTTTTAGATACAACTTCGATATTTCTCCCATAAATATCTCCATTCCAAAACTCAAAGTCTGTTCCAATTTTAGAATCCATCTTACTTGGTCCCCCTCCCCACTCATTTATAACAGCTGGATTCACTAATGCCTGCCATACCATATCAACGGTAGCAGAAATTTTATACACCTTTTTAATGGTTTTTTTCATTTAGTAATCCCCTCCACCAGTATTAGCTATGTTTCATATTTCTGTTTTATCACATAATTAAAAATTTTCAATAAAAAATATTTATTTGTTAAATAACTAGAATCTCTATTAAACATCATTTAATCTAAATATAAAAATTTATAAAACATCAATCTGTTAGAAGAGGTTAGTTATTCGATAATTTTTATATCAATTATGATGCACTTATAGCGTTATGATTATGGGGATGATCATGATTCTAAAAATTAAATAGGAAATTTTAATTAGTTTTAAAAAAATATAGTAATTATGAAAACTTTACTTGTTTATTACTCCAGAACTGGCAATACTCGTATGATAGCCAATACAATTTCAGAGTCTATAAAATGTGATATAGAAGAAATTGTTGAAAAAGATAAAAGAAAGGGTATTATAGGTTATATTAAGTCAGGTTATCAAGCTTCAAGGGGTAAGGTTGATCATATTGAAGATTCGAAATATGAACTATCGGGCTATGATCTTCTAATAATAGGTACTCCTGTCTGGGCTGGAAAAATGTCTGTCCCTGTGAGAACGTATTTAAAGAAAAATATGAATAAAATACCTCTTTTAGCATGTTTTTGTACGTGCGGTGGATCAGGTATAGAAAAGACAATTGAAAATATTGGAAGTTATGTGAATACTACTCCGTTAGCATCGTTTGGGGTTAAATCCTCGGATATTAAGGATGGAACCTATAATAATATGATTGAAAAGTTTGCCCTGGAAGTTATTTAAATTATGTTTTACAATAAAATTTAATATTTTTTTTTAAATTCTGATAATTAAATTATATTAATCTTAGTTTTATATTAACTATGATCAATTTGCAAGTAAAATTAAATTTTATTAAAGTGGTGATCAATTGTGTCTAAGAATTTATTTAGAAAAGATGTTTCTATAGTCATTTGTGGTGAAGCAGGTCAGGGTATTCAAACTGTAGAATCCATATTAATCCAGGCAATTAAATTTGGAGGATACCATGTTTGCTCATCAAAAGAGTACATGTCTAGAGTCCGAGGAGGAGAAAACTCCACAGAAATACGTGTATCCTCAAAAAGGATATGCGCATTTGTCAATAGGATTGACATACTAATTGCCATAAGTGAAGGGGCGATAAATCACCTTAAAGAAAGGATATCTGACAATACTATAATAATTGGGGATGAAGAAACTTTAAAATACGTGGAAAAAGAAGATATAATAAAAATTCCATTTCTTAAAATTGCGAGAGACATTGGAGGCCCAATATATGCAAATGTAATTGCTGCCGGGGCGATTTCAAAGATTTTAAATATCAATAAAGAAATTTTCGATGAATGCATTAACAGCATGTTTGGAAGAAAAGGTGAAAAAATCCTTAATGGAGACCTTAAAGCAGGCGATGAAGGGTATAAAATTGGAGAAAACATTATAAAATCAGATAAAATCAAAATTGAAATTGATAAAGATACCCAAATTAAAGATGAACTTTTATTAGAGGGAACAGAAGTTGTAGGTATGGGTTGTATTGCAGGCGGTTTAAGATTCATGGCATCCTATCCCATGACCCCCGCATCCGCACTTCAAGTATTTATAGCTAAATACAGCGAAGACTTTAATATAATTTTTGAACAATCAGAAGATGAGATATCTGCCATAAACATGGGATTAGGAGCATTTTATGCCGGTGCAAGAGCATTAATAGCAACATCTGGAAGTGGATTTGCACTTATGGAAGAAGGTGTAGGTTTATCCAGAATCAACGAGACTCCAATAGTAATATATCTGGGGCAACGTCCGGGTCCAGCGGTTGGACTACCTACCCGTACTTCTCAAGAAGATTTAGATCTAGCACTATATGGACATGGTGAAACTCCTAAGATCATATTTGCCCCGGGTAAACTTGAAGATGCATTTTATTTATCACAAAGAGCCTTTAATATTGCAGATAAATATCAGATTCCTGTTTTTATATTATCAGATCAGTATTTTGCAGATATATATTACAATATTCCATCTATCGAACTAGAAAACGTGAAAATTGAAAATCATATCATTAAAACCGATGAGAATTACAAAAGATATGAATTAACAGATGATGGAATATCACCACGTGGTATTCCCGGATTTGGGGATGGAGTGGTAGTTGTTGATCCACATGAGCATGATGAAGGGGGACACATAACAGAGGACCAAAATTTAAGGACGAAAATGGTTGATAAACGCCTTAAAAAATTTGAAGGAATTAAAAAAGATTCAATTCCACCAGAACTTATTGGATCATCAGATTACAATATTCTAATTATAGGTTGGGGATCAACTTACGGAATCATAAAGGAAGCATTAGATAATCTAAACAGAGAGGATGTTGCGTTTTTATATTTCAAACAAGTTTATCCTTTGCATGATAGTACCATAAAATATCTTGATAAAGCCGATAAGACTATTATCTTTGAAAATAATGCTGAATCCCAATTTGCTAATCTTATAAAACTTCAAACAGATTTTAAAATAGATAAAAATATTTTAAAGTATAATGGAAGGCCATTTTCTGTTGAAGAAGTTACAGAAAGCTTAAAAAACTTCATGGAAGTGGTTTAAAATGAAACCCGAAGTATTTGATATTGAAAATGCTGATATTGCGTGGTGTCCTGGTTGTGGGAATTTTTCCATTCTTAAAAACTTAAAAATAGTTTTAGCCGAACTTGAAATTGACCCTCTGGGATTAGTACTTGTATCTGGAATAGGTCAAGCAGGTAAATTTCCACATTTTCTTAAATCACATACATACAATAGTCTTCATGGAAGAGCTCTTTCTCCTGCAACAGCAATAAACGCTGTAAACAAAGACCTTAAAGTGATAGTGACTACTGGTGATGGTGACATGTATGGGGAGGGAGGTAACCATTTCATGCACACTATCCGTCGAAATCCTAATATAACTTGTATAGTCCATGATAATATGGTTTACGGTTTAACTAAAGGCCAGGCATCTCCTACAACCATGCGGGGTATGAAAACATCATATCAGCTTGATGGTGTATCCGAAGAACCGTTTAATCCATTAGCAGTTGCAATTGCTTTAGATGCATCATTTGTAGCAAGAACTTTTTCTGGAGATATTGAACATATGAAAGAAACCTTCAAAGCTGCTATAAATCATAAAGGCTTTTCACTTGTGGATGTATTTCAGCCGTGTGTAACATTCAATAAAATAAATACTTATCAATGGTTTAAAGAAAATACTTATCATCTTGAAGATTCCCATGATCCATTCAACAAAAATGAAGCATTTAATAGAGCCACAGAAAAAGATAGATATCCCTTAGGAATATTCTATAAGAACAATAATAAGAAAACTTTTGAAGAGACTTTAAATGTTTATACAAATGATGAGTTACCTTTATATGAAAGACAAGTTGATATGCAGAAATTGGAGGATTTAATTGAATCTAAAAGGAGAATTTAACTATTTTCTTTAATTTTATCCCATTTTTCTAAAATATATGTGGTATTTTTTTATATTTTCTTAATTTCTTTAATGTAACCCAGATTCGCTCTTTTTATTTATATATATCAATTATTGTATTAATTGCAGGATTATTAATTTATAACTAATTATAATCAATTCTTTCATTATTCTATGTTTAATAACGTTGTATCCAAGTTTATTCTGTAAGTTAATTTTCATTTTTATTCACTCAATTCTGCTTTAATATTATGTTTAGAAGATTCTGTAGAAAACATTTAAATATGATTTATCATATATGTATTGTAAAGATGTATTGTATGAATAGTGAGGTAATGTTTAATGACCGATAATAAAAGTAAATCGTTTTATGGTTCTGTTAAAGTGGGTGAAAGAGGACAGATTGTTATTCCTAAAAAAGCCCGAGATGAATATGATATTAAAGCAGGAGACAGTTTAATCGTTTTTGGAGATAATAAAAAGGTTATAAAAATAATGAAAGCGGATATGATGAGAGATTTTGCACTTAAAGTATTGGAAGAACTGGATAATAATGAATAAAAAAAATTATTCAATTCAAAATAATATTTCTCTTCATATTATTAAATAATTAATTTATATGAACACCCTATTTCGGGTATATTAGATATGAATATAAGATGTATTTAATCTTTAAATCTTTTAATAAATGATTTTATATAACAAATAATTGAGTAAGAACCAAATAATAAATAAATACGTTAAATACTATTTAATTGCTTATTTAATCAAATTTTATATATTATTATCTATTTTTAAGGTGAATGATAATGACTCGAAATAATAAGAAAATATATTTATACTTATAATAATGGTGGTGAATGGTTTGGAATATAAATGGACAGCTATGGCTAACGTGTTCATAGCATCTATAATGGGAAGTATAAACATGAGTATCGTTATGATTGCTCTTCCCGCTATTTTTAATGGTATTCAAATTAATCCATTGAATTCATTTCAATATTTATTATGGATTTTAATGGGTTACGGACTGGTAACCGCTACGTTACTCCTAAGTTTTGGTCGTATATCAGATATGTATGGACGAGTAAAGATGTTCAGATTGGGATTTTTAATATTCAGTCTAGCATCTATACTATTGTATCTAACACCTTCAACAGGTGATGCCGGTGCATTAGAAATTATAATTTTCAGGATTATACAAGCAACTGGTAGTGCCTTATTGATGGCAAACAGTGCAGCCATCCTTACTGATTCATTCCCATCCAATGAACGGGGAAAAGCATTAGGTATAAATACAGTTGCAGTAATATCTGGATCATTTTTAGGTTTGATTCTTGGAGGTATACTCGCTGTCTTCAATTGGAGATATGTATTTTTAGTCAGTGTACCATTTGGACTTATTGGAACCGTATGGTCATATTATAGGCTAAAAGAACTATCTATCAAGGCAGAAAAAACTAAACTAGATTTATGGGGAAACATCACATTTGTATTAGGTATAACTCTCATACTTGTAGGTGTAACCTACGGACTAATACCTTATGGAAACAGTCCAATGGGATGGAACAATCCTTGGGTAATATCATCCATGATAATAGGATTAATCTCGCTGATACTGTTCCCATTTGTTGAAAATAGAGTTGAATCTCCTATGTTCAGATTAGATCTATTTAAAAATAAGAGTTTTGCATATGCAAACATTGCCGGTTTATTGGGTGCATTAGGAAGGGGTGGTATGATGTTCATGCTCATATTATTATTGCAGGGTATATGGCTGCCACTACATGGATACAGTTATGCATCTACTCCCTTCTGGGCAGGTGTTTATATGTTACCATTAACAGCAGGAATTCTTATTATGGGACCAATTTCAGGTATATTATCCGACTCTTATGGTCCACGTTGGATTGCAACTGGTGGAATGGTTGTAGTTACTATATCATTCCTAATCTTAGCAGCACTACCATTTAATTTCAGTTACCTAGAATTTGGTTTAGCCCTGTTCCTGATGGGAGTTGGTGGTGGAATGTTCGGTTCACCAAACAGTGCTTCCATAATGAATTCAGTTCCATCCAAGGATAGGGGTGTAGCTTCAGGAATGATGTACACCATAATGAACACAGCATTTACAGCTAGTATGGCTATATTTTTCACCATAGTAATTGTTGGAATAACCCAAAGATTCCCTGATGCAATGACAACCTCACTGGCAAACATTGGTGCAATTAATTTAGCTCCAGTTCTAAGTAATATTCCACCTACTTCGGCACTGTTTTCAGCCTTCCTAGGATACAATCCGGTTAATGCCATATTGGGTGTTTTACCTTCATCATTTGTGGCTTTAATACCTCATTCAACATTAAACACATTAACAGGTTCTACATGGTTCCCATCAACACTTGCAAATGCATTTATACCATCACTTAGAACCTCATTTTATATAGGGGCCCTATTATCTGCTATAGCAGCAATACTATCAGCACTAAGGGGAGAAAAATATATACACGAAAATGATGATGTTGAAACTGGTAAAAAATCAGATATTAAATCTCAGGAAAACGAAATAGCTGAAAAATCTGCTTAAAAAGCATAATAATTAAGAAAACAAGTATTTTAATCGATGGAGGTGACAAATAATAACGGATTATAATATTTTAAATAGATATTTAGATCATTTAATTTCTAATCCTATTCATGGATTTATGAGTTAGATGAAATGATAGAGTATTTCCTAAATTGAAGAATATCTAAAAATTTCATTTTTTTTTGGATTTCATTTTTTTTATTATATTTTTTTTTGGAATGATTCATATTGGAAATGTTAATATACCGTTACCACCTTCAATAGTCATATTTAAGGATGATTGATTTTTTAATTGCTCTAACAATGCTGTGCTAGTTGTATTATCCATTGGCCGAGGTATACTATTAACGAGTGATATAGGGTGGACAATTACTTTGGCATCATTACCTGAAAGATCCATTTCAACCATTAATGATGAATGTGTAGCAGGATTGGATTGGTCGAATACAAAATTTCCAAGACTATAAAAAATAGGTTTACCTTTATAACTTTCAATTTTCTGAATTACATGTGGATGACTTCCAATAACCATATCGGCTCCTTCATCTATACATTCATGTGATAATTCTATCTGATAAGGGTTAGGTGTAGTACTGTATTCGTTTCCATAATGAAAAACCACTATAGTTATATCTGAATTACTTTTGGATTCATCTATTCTTTGTTTGATGATAGTCCAATTTGCTGGAGCATATCCTGGGCTGTTAACTGTTGCACCGGGCATCTCTGATGGAAGAAATTCTGTGAAGGTTGAGTTATCTAAAAAATTTAAAATAGCTATTTTACGACCTTTAATATTTAGATAAACGGGTTGTGTAGCTTGATTTAAGTTGTCTCCTGCACCGGTGTAGTTAATTCCATTAGATTTAAGTGCATTAGCAGTGTCTGTTAAACCGGTGTCACCATAATCCATAATATGATTGTTTGCAAGACATGCAACTATAATATTGTTATTTTTAAGTACAGGTGTATAAATTGGATTGGCTTTGAGTGGTACTGTCTTCTTGAAATTAACAGAGGAAGTAGTCAAGGGGTCTTCAAGATTTACAATAACTCCATCAGAATTTAAAAATAAAGGATCAATGTTACTAAAAACATTTTGTCCACTTGCTAATATTCCATCCACTCCCCTACCTAGCATCACATCTCCTGTAAAAAATAATGTGACATTGGATTTATTATAATCTGATGATGTAACTTGAGAATGTTGATTAAAAATACTGTTTACACCGTAGGCTGCAAAAATTAGTATAATAAATAAAAATATAATATAAATCTTTTTTATCTGAACTCCTCCAACGATAGAAGTCAAAGAACATGTATAAATTTCAAAGTATTGTTAATAAATCTGTACAAAACCACATTTAAACTAATTCATTTACTAAAAAAATTATTATATTATCAATCAAGGCAGTGGTCATACTTTTTACAGTGAAGGTATATAATAAATTCAAATTTATTGAAAATCTTACTGATGAATTTTTATTTCTCAAAGTGATGTTTACATTTGTTACAGATATATATCTTTTTATCACTACCTAGTTTACTTACAGCTTGCATTGGTCCATGATAATCACATTTAGGACATTTTTCCACTTCTATCAATTGTTTCACATCCTTATATTCTAACAAAATTATCAAAATTTTATTACTCAATACTATTGACTATGTAAAGTATAAATTTTTAGGAAGTTTAATTAAATCAACTCTTCTTCTAAAGATTTTCCTGTTATAGTTCACCATAATATAATAATCCTTGATTTGTTTCCATTTCTTATCTAAATCTATATTTTATATTGATATGATCATGTGGGGAAATAAATGATTATAAAGAATATTTTTAAATGATATAGAAATAAATTAGACAAGAAAAATTATTGAATTTTATTTATTAAGTATTCACTTGTTAATGGAAGATTACTGATTTTCCAACCTACAAATCCTCCTAAAATATTGTAAGCTCTATGAAAACCGGTGTCTCTCATTTTGGACATAAAATATCCGCCTCTAACACCGCTTTTACAATATATTAAATAATCCTTTGTTTTATCGAGTTTGTCCACCTTTTCCTCGAATTTATGGCCATCATAATCTAAATTTATTGCTCCGGGGATATGTTCTAGTTCAAACTCTTCTTTAGGTCTGATATCAAGAATTGTAATATCCAAACCTTTTTCTTCTATTAATCTGAGTGCTGCATCTGGTGTTATAGTTATAAACTGTGACATGTTATCATCTAATATAACATATTATCTGTAATTAATTGTATTTAGTTTCATCCCATCCAATTTTATTTTTTTTATTAATTACATTACTCAGCTAACTTCCATGATAAAAGAATAAACGAAAACGAAGGCAAAGATATCGATCCATTAGATCATAAGAGCGGATCGAGCTCCAATAACAAAGAAGCAACACCAAGAACACCTGGAATTACCAAGAAAAACCATCAAAATGATTAATAAGATATTTGATAAATGTGAAAGGGATCTAAAATAAAATCCTTAAAAAAAAGATTCAAAAGGGTGATTATGGTTAATTGGGAGTAATGGTGGTGCCGGCAACACCTTCTAAAGCATCAAAAACATTTTCTATAGATGTTATAATGGCCTTTTTACCCCCATTTTCCAGAAAATTTATGGTTGATTCTATTTTAGGTCCCATATTTCCAGATGGGAAAAATCCTAAATTAAGATATTTTTTAGCTTCATTTATAGTTAAATGGTCTAAATCCTCTTGATCTGGTGTTCCATAATTAAGAGCAACTTTATCTACATCAGTTAAAATAAGTAAAATTTCTGTATTTAATAAAGAAGCTAAAAGAGCTGCTGTATGGTCTTTATCAACAACCGCTTCAATGCCTTGGAAATTACCATCTTTTTTTTCTATTACTGGTATCCCTCCGCCCCCTGCAGCTATTACTACATCTCCACTATCGAATAATGATTTTATTGAATATTGTTCAACGAAGCCTATTGGGAGTGGTGAAGGAACTACACGACGATATCCACGTCCACTATCCTCAACAATAGTCCAATCTGTCTGTTCACGACATTTTGAAGCTTCTAATGCAGTATAGAATGGTCCTATTGGTTTTGAAGGTTTTTGTAAGAGTAGATCTTCTTGATGGACCATTGTTTGTGTAATAATACTAATAACCGATTTTTCAATCCCAGAATCCTTCATAGCATTTTGAAGAGATATTTGTAACATGTAACCGATCATTCCTTGTGTTTGGGCTACACATACATCTAATGGCATTGGTGGTAAAGTATCTTTGCTTCGATCATATACTAGAAGAATATCACCAACTTGTGGTCCGTTACCATGTGTTAAAGCAATATGGTAATCATTCTCTAATAATTTAACAATTACATCACTAGTTTTACGGGTATTTTCAAGCTGTTCTTCTGCTGTTCCCTTATCTGAATGTTTAAGAATCGCATTTCCACCTAAAGAAACCATAATATTAGTTGTCATTATATCACCATTTATTAAAATATAATTTATCTTAAATTTATTTCCTGATAAGTGCATATGTCATACATTAACAATTCAGTACCTTTTTAGAACTTAACGTCAATATTTAATACTTATATTATTATGGGTATTATACCAAATGTTACTATCATTTATGAATGTGTTGGGTATTGAAGTGTTTAATTGTAAATCTTTGGATACACAAAATTTAATTTTCGTATAAAATGTCAAAGTAGCTGCACAGTTAAGTGTAGGTTTCCTTATATAATATTTTATTCCTACTCACCGGCTTATTCTTTAAGATCTTTATAATATTTTTAATTTAATATAACTCTTATTTTAATATAAAAAATGAAATATCTAATTTTTTGTTATGCAAGTAATAACCCTAAACCAAAAATAACCATTGTACTTACAAGCACAGGTCCATAGATCTTCTCAAAAGTCTTAGGATTAATTTTCTTAAGCAAGAGAGGTCCTATAAATGCTCCAACAGCTGCTCCACCACCGAGAAGAATAATCAAGGTCAGATCTAGCCGTCCTAATATGTAAAAACCTCCTATACCTGCAATTGAGTTGAAAATAAGTACGAATACGGAGGTACCTACAACCATCACAGCGGGTAAGCCTAAGCTATATAGTCCTGCAACAATTGGTGGTGTTCCACTTATCCCAAAAACTCCGGCCAATAATCCGCCTGCAACTCCAAAAAAAGAGGCTATAACCCTTTTAGGACCGGTAAGGGTTAATTTTTCCTCTTTATCCTCATTTTTTTCTTTCATTTTTTGACGTCTTTGTATTAAACTTCTCAACATTGGAATTATCATTATTAACGTGAATATGCCTAAAATCTTTTGTAAAAGGTTAGGTGGAATAATATTGGCAATATTAGCCCCTATTAATGTACCTATTATTCCTCCGATTCCCAGAATTAATCCTGTGCGGATATCAACATTGCCTTGACGGAAGTGACTGAAGGTACTTACTGCTGTGGTGGGTAACACCGATGCTAAAGAAGTAGCGATAGCTACTTGTGGTGTGACACCGAAAATCAAAATCAAAACCGGTACAAAGAATCCGCCTCCACCACCACCAAACATAGACACTACGAGGCCTATAATCAATCCGAATAATGGAAGAAGAATTAAATGGATATCAATCATTTTTTTAATCAATCCGCTTTAATTTTTTTTATTAGGTTATAGTTTAACAGGCTCTATGATAACTTACACATTTCAAAATCATATTCCATTAATTTTTAAAGGAATTTATAACTTTTTTATAATCTTTTCTTGTATATTACTTATGGATGTTTGATAAAATCCTTTTTCTCGGAATAATTTGTCCCAGTATTAATGAATTCTTTTCTTCTTAGTTCAGTTTTTTTTGATATTCCTACAATAAATTCATACGTTGCAATATTTATTTCCTGTGATATTGCTTAGTAACTGTTTCCATTCATTCTTTACTTCTAAAGGTTCGCCATGAGCTGGGCAAACCCATTTAAAAGAATATTCACTCATTTTATGTATAGATTCGTTAAGTGATTTATCATCAGAATTACCCATTTTAGGTTGTTTTTTTAGTACTCCATTTGCATTTCTTACAAGATCACCTGCAAATAAAATATCTTTATAGAGAAAGGATACATGTCCTGGGGTATGGCCTGGTGTTTGTATTATTTTTATATCGTTTATTTCTTGTCCGTTATATGATTTTATTTTTTCAGGTTTTTTTGATCTCAATATTAATGATGCTACCTTTTTAATCCCCGGACGGCTTTTATCACCTAGAATATATGGTATATCCTCTTTTGATGCCCATAGTATGGCTCCTGTTTCTTTCTGAAGTAATGCTGCATTTCCTATATGATCAACGTCGTGGTGTGTTAATAGAATGTGTTTTATATTTTTTGGATTGATATTTAAGGATTCAATTTCCTTTAAAATATTCTTAACTTTCCCGGGGTTTCCAGTATCTATTAAAATTGTTTCTTTATCATTAATCAAATATGCATAGCTACCTTTTGTTGATTCTAAAGCATAGATATTTTCTTCTATTTTCATAATTTTTACCTTTTTTTAAATTTTAACCTATTTAAAATTTATAATTGAGTGACTAATCACCCATATGAGTGAGTAGTCATTCGTGACTTATAAAGTTTTTCTTTAATTATTCAAATTTAATATGGGAACCAAAAACTTTTTATATAGTTCGATAATATTATTTTAATACTTCGATACATATCAAATTATTAAATTGATATAAATGAGAATTAACACCAGGAATAAAAAAATCAGAATAGTATTTAAAGCTCTTTAGAACATTAACATTAAAATAATATTTACAAATTGCTAAAATCAGGAAAAACATTATAAAAAATATGATTGTTGTAAAATAAGCGATATTACTAACCACTGAATAGTTGTGCATTCACAATTTCATCATGGAAGAATTGTTTAACTTGAATTATCCTTATTGAAAGAAAAGGCCAATATTTAGTTACGAAGATTAATGAAAAGATGGTTAATAAATTGATTGAAATTTAATTTGTAGTTGAAATTAAGTAATTTTTTATAAATTTAGTCTGAAATATCAGATATATTTAATAAAAAGGGGAAATGATTAAAAATGGAAACATTAATAGTTTACAAGTCAGTTTTTCATGGGAACACAAAAAAAATTGCTATTGCAATGGCTGAAGTTTTAAATGCAAAATTTTTAGATGTTGAAAATGCTGATAAGAATATGATTGGAGAGTATGATCTGATTGGGTTTGGTTCAGGAATATATTATGATAAACCCCAAAAAAAGTTGATGGAATATATCGAAGGTTTAGATAATGTAAAAAATAGAAAAGCATTTATATTTTCAACAAGTAGACAAAACAGATCAGACTATAATAATTGGTTTAAAGAAAAGTTATCAGATAAAGGTTTTGAAATAATTGGCGAATTCCATTGTAAAGGATATAGTATATTCAAAGGAAACCCCAATGAAGAAGACCTAAAAAATGCAAAAGAAGTTGCTAGAAGTATAACAAAGAAATATAACGAAAATATTAAATATGCCTAAAAAACTCCTACAAACTTTTTAGAAAAACAGAATATAGTCCATTTCCACATAAAAATCATTTTCTATTCTGTGTCGTTACTTTCACTTTCATAGATAATACTTATTCCATACTAACTATTGTCTAAATTCTTTTGTCCAAAAAAGTGATGAGATATGAAATTTAGGATAAAAAAAATTGATTAATCTATATTACATAATAAAATCTATTTAATCCCAATATTCATATTTAATTTTCATCAAAATAATTACAAAGGAAAACAATGTCAAAACATTGTCAGATGAACTTAAAATTGAGAATACAAGACAAAAAAAACGGAATAATCAATTTTTTACTAAAACAAATGAGAATTAGGTGAGAAAACATAGAAAAAACATTAACACCAATAATTTACAGACTATATATAAGCAAATTATATATAATATGAAATATTAGGTATACCTAAGAAAATCTAAAATTAGGTAAACCTAAAAAAATTTTTAAAATGATTAACATTTTCACATTCAATTTACTCATTTAAGACTTTAAATATTCAACGAATAAAAATTAGGTGAAAAACATTGTATCTGAGTGATTTAATCAAAAAATCAGTTACGGATTCCACAGGAAAAAAAATTGGAAAACTAAAAGATATTATAATATCTCCAGATAGTTCAGATCCCAATATAAAAGCCATAACTGTAAATATCTCTAATAAAAATAAAATTACCATACCTTGCACCAATATAAATGATTTAGGGAAGAAAATTACCCTTAAAAGTGCATTAAAAGATATATCGAATTATGAGATTGAAAAGTCAGATATAAAATTAGCTGAAGATGTTCTTGATCATCAAGTTGTTGATGTTGAGGATAAGAAGGTTAAAAGAGTTAATGACATTATAATATCCTCAATTCATGGCCATTATCATGCTATTGGTATCGATAATGGATTTTATGGTATTTTAAAAAGATTTAGATTGGCAGGTATCGCAAAACGATTTGGTATAAATCCAGATGATAATATCATAGCTTGGGAAAATATAGACACATTAAATACAGATTATTGTGATTTGAAATTAAAAATGCCCCTAAAAAAAATAGAAAAAATTCACCCTGCAGATATAGCTGAAATAATGGAACAATTAAGTTTTAATGAATCATTAAATTTTTTTCATTGCCTTGATCATGAAACTGCAGCTGATGTTTTAAAGAATGTCTCCCCGGAGAGACAAGTTTCACTTTTAGAGGGTATGAATGGTCAACATGCCGCTGAAATATTAGATAAAATGAATCCTGATCATGCTGCAGATGTAATCGGTGATTCCTCCAAAGAAAAAGCTCTAGAACTCCTAGATTTAATGGAACCTCAAGAATCTGAGGATATAAAAAAATTACTTAAGTACCCAAAAAACACAGCTGGCGGAATCATGACCACAGAATATGCATATGTTAATCACAACTTGACAAGCAGGGAAGTGATGGAATCTCTTCAAGAAATCGCTAAACATGTTGAAACCATTTATTATATTTATATTACCTCCAAAAATGGAGATTTATTGGGAGTAGTTTCTTTAAGAGATATTTTACTAGCGGTTCCTGATAAAAAGATCACTGATTTCATGCACACAATATTAATTAAAGCAGATATATTAGAGGATCTGGATGAAGTTGCTCATAAGATTGCTAAATATAGTTTATTAGCAATACCTGTTGTAGAGGATGAAACGAAACTAAAGGGTATTATTACCGTTGATGATGTGGTAGATATTATTTCACCAGATCTTTGGAAGAAAAAATCTCCAAAAATATTTGGAAATTAAATATAAGGAGGTTATTATTTTATGGATTTTAAATTTTTAGCTATTTACCAGAGGATAGTTAAAAGTCCTTTTATTATAAGTTTAATACTTTTTTTAGGTGTAATGGGGCCGGGAATAATTACTGCTAATGTATGTAATGATGCTGGAGGTATCACTACTTTTTCATTGGGAGGTTCAACATTTGGATATAGTATACTATGGTTATTTGTTCCATGTTTCATAATTTTAGCTCTTATCCAGGAAATGGGTGTTAGATTAGGTGTTGTATCTAAAAAAGGACTTATTGATCTTATACGTCAAAAAATGGGGATTAGAATTACCCTAGTTCTGGTGGTTGTACTTGTATTATGTAATTTTGGCAATATACTCGGTGAATTTTCTGGTATAGCGGTAAGTGCAGGTATATTTAATGTTCCATTATTCTTTGCACTTCCAGTAGCTGCATTATCAATCTGGCTTCTTATAGTTAAAGGTAATTATAAAAAAGTTGAACATGTATTTCTAGTAGGTTCAGCAATTTATATAACATATATTGCATCAGCAATTCTTGCAGGGCCAAACTGGGGTCTCGCTACAAAAAGCTTAATAGTACCACATTTATCCAGTAACATAGCTTATATTACCATGGTTGTAGGTGTGGTTGGAGCTACAATATCACCTTGGCAAATGTTTTATCTTCAAGGTGCAGTTGTAGAGAAAGAAGTATCATTAAAGAATTTAAAATATTCCAAATTAGATGCAATAGGAGGAGCACTAGCTGAAAGTGTTATAGGATTCTTTATAGTACTAGCTTGTGCAGTCACCATATTTGCACATGGTATTCCAGTGAATAATGTTGTAGATATTTCAAAAGCCCTTGTACCTCTTGCAGGGGAATATGCAAGTATATTATTTGCATTTGGATTCTTAAATGCCTCAATATTATCAGCAAGCATCGTACCATTGGCAACTGCATATTTAGTTTGTGAAGGTCTTGGAGTGGAATCTGGAGTTAACAAAAGCTTTAGAGAAGCACCAATATTCCATGGATTATATTTGGGACTTATATTATTGGCCTGTATCATAATCTTGATTCCAAATGCACCATTACTTTTAATATTGTACTTCTCTCAGGTTATAAACGGTATGGTAATCCCATTTTGTCTAATATTTATGCTTTTAATCATTAATGATAAGAAGATAATGGGAAAATATGTAAACTCAAAGTTATACAATTACGTAGCCGGGGCAACAGTTATAGTTGTGATAGCTTTGACAATGTTCTTGGTAATAACTTACTTATTACCTCATTAATTCAATCATGACCTGTTCTGAGATGGACTTGAAAGTTTTTAATAACATACAAAAAAGAATGGATTGCCATTTATATCAACATTAAAATAAAAAATGAAAATATAAAAAAAATTTAAGAAGAATTTTTATATTTGGTTTTTAGTCCATATTATGTGATTTATCAATAAATGGATTTAAAAAAATAATTTAAAAATATTAATACACTGTAATATTGCAAGATTTTTATTAAAAAATAATATTACAAGTAATAAATAGTGTAAAACGTTATGAACAGAAATATTAAATAGTAAGATATGAAATTTATAATCGCAATGGATTTAAAAATAAGATTTAAAAATTTTAGGATTAATCCTTTTTGTACATCCTTAACTGTTAGATGCAACAAGATCGGTAACGAAATTCTCTTTATACTGGGTAGTAATGTATCCAAGTAACTCTGAATAAACTTTAAACTTGTATATTTCAACCTTAATTCCAAATAAATCTATATACATGAACATTATGAAGGAAAAAATAGAAACTTTAACAGTTCAAATATTAAAATCATAAAAGGTGAATATTAATGAATGCTTGGAAAAACCCCTCAATTGTAGATAATTTTTTAACAAAAACAAGAGAAGCTAGACCTTTTCAAACAGAACAATATGATATATTACTTCGTTTAATTTTAAAATCCCAATTAACTGTCAATAACTTTATTGACCTCGGTTGTGGGGATGGAATTCTTGCAAATACCATATTGACTCAATATTCTGATGCGAATGGATTATTGCTCGATTATTCCCCCAGTATGATTGATGCAGCAAAAAAGCGGATGAGTGCTTTCCATAATCAGAAAATTATTCAATCCGATTTATCAAACAGTAATTGGCAAGATAATGTTATTAATAAACCCGAAGTGGTTGTAAGTGGTTATGCAATTCACCATCTGAAAAACGGACGGAAATATGAATTGTTTGAAGAAATATTTAAAATATTAAAACCTGGTGGAATATTCATAAATATGGACCATGTAGCAAGCACATCTAAATTTGGTAATTCTCTTTTCAATGAACTTATTGTCGATACACTCCATAAAAAATTGGAAAAGGAAGGTAAAAATCAAAATAAAGCCGATTTAATGGACGAGCATTTAAATCGACCAGATCAATTAGAAAATATACTCCTACCAGTTACAATGCAATGTGACTGGTTGAAAGAGATAGGATTCATAGATGTGGATTGTTTTTTCAAATGTTTTGAATTCGCCATTTATGCAGGAATTAAAAGGTAGTTCTTAAAAACATGTTTGAATACTTCCATTTGATATTATGGTAATACTTTAAAAAAAAATATTTTATAAAAATAACACCCTTAAACTTCTTTTTATCTATTTTTTAACTTAATACAGGGTTATGGCTAATTATTTGATATAATATTATATGGAGTTATTTCAAAGAACTTAATAACTATAAAACTTAAGATAATAATTAATTTCAAATTTTTTATCTGAAACAGGTATTTGAATTAAATTTTTAATTAAAAAAAAAATGAAATTTGGAGGTTAAAAATTTGCAGAGAAAAATAATATTATTAACTGCCATATTATGTCTTTTTTGTTTCATTGGTGCAGGAACAGCATCTGCTGCAACAATACAGACCAACCATACAGTTGTAGCTAAACTTAATACTACGTCGGCTACAACAGTAAATCAGAATAGTCCAGCTGTAAGTGGAAGTAGGATTGTATGGGTACAGAAAGATTCACATAACCATTCAGCTATCTATGAGAAAAATATAGCATCTGGATTTGTTGGTAAGGTCTATGCTTCTAACTATAATCAATATACTCCCGCTATTTCAGGTACACGAATTGTCTGGGAACAAATGTCTTCGAAGGGCATCTCAAATATATATATGAAAAATGTATTGTCAGGATTAGTTAGTATAGTACATGCATCAACTCAAAATCAGTACGATCCTAAAATTTCTGGGACTCGAATTGTTTGGAGTCAATATGATGGAACTAAAGGAGCCATCTATGAGAAAAATATTGCAAGCGGATTTGTTGGTAAGTTAAAAGTATCATCAGCAGATCAACATAATCCATCAATAGATGGTACAAGGGTTGTATGGGTCGAAAGCACAAAAACTGCTAACACAATTGTCGAGAAAAATCTTTTAACGGGAACTTTCAGCCAGGTGGTATCATCAAAATATGGTTTATATTATCCTAGTATTTCAGGTACAAAAGTTGTCTGGCAACAGGATTCTGATGCCAATTTCTTGATCTACATCAAAGACCTAACCAAAGGAACTATCAGCAAAGTATATCCCACAAATGATGAACAGTGGACTCCATCTATATCTGGTAACAAGGTGGTTTGGCAACAAGGTGGATTAGATGGTATTGCATACATGAAAAATATAGATACAGGAGTGACAAGTAAGGTTTATTCAGTTAATAAAGTACAGTTTAATCCAATTATCTCAGGTAATACAATTGTCTGGTCACAGGAAAATGCAGTAGGAAGCTTCTATATATACAGAAAAGATCTGGTAACTGGAAAAGTAAGCAAAGTAGCATAAAATAATTTAAAAGAGCTGAAATTAAATAACCTTATCTTACTTCCTTTTTTTAAATATCCTTGGATTTACTGATTTTATTAGTAAAATATAAAACACTTTGGATAATCTAAATAGATTTTATTATTTTGAATAAAAATTTAAAAAAATATTCTATTAATCTTTAAGTGTTATTATATAATCAAATAATTCAGGATATTTTGATCTAAATATCACCGGATTTAATTCGATTTCTCTATTAATTATCTGTATAGATTCTTTAGATAATGTTTGTCTAATTCCTTTTATAATAAAATCTTGTTCAGTTCTTACAAGATCCTCAACACTTTTAAATTCTCTGATCTCTTCCATAGGGTCTGAATCTACTCTGATTTGAACCTCAGAAGCTTTTTTCATTTCCTCTAAAAGTTCAACGAGGTCATGATCAACATTTTCATTTGTTTTCAGGATATCTATACGGTTCTGTATATCTTCAATTTTGGGGAATGAATATCTCTCTTTTTCCATTCTTTTGTATATATCTGGCAATCCTATTCCTATTGGTGCAGAAATATTATTTAGACCTGCAGGTTCTTGTATTAAGGAATTATTAGTTTCAAATATACTAAATTCTTTTGGAAATCTTTTTTTGGTTTCTTCATCCATTTTATCACTACAAAATATTAGGTTCAGTTTGTTTTAACTTTGATCAACATATTGGATTAACTCTTCTATTCATCTATACATAAAAGTTGAAATTTATCAAAATTCTTTAAAGATTTAATAATGAAACATCGAAAAATGATTCTATTAATACCATAACTTATAACAAATTTAGCAATGATAATAGATGGGAAAAATGGGTATAGAAGAAGTATTATTATCATCAAAAACAGATAAATAAGTTTATAAATTATAATTTAAAGTAGAAAATTAATCATTCATTATATTAAATAATTCAGATAAATGCAAATGTAGAAACTGATTTAGACTATAAATAATTAAGTAGGTATTTAGTTAATATTTAATTGAATAAAAAAATATGATATAATTACATATCAAATATAATAATACAGGTGAGTCATAATGATTGATATTAGAGTTACAACAACGCCAAAAGGTTTAAGAATTGAATTTATAAATTTATCAGTCAAACCATTATTCCAAGAGTTAAACACTGATTTTATTCTATCACAATTAGAAGACCCTATTTTTTTAAAAAGTAAAAAAACAATAAAAGATCTAATTCCGTTACATTACACTTTTTTAAATAATCATTATGATCTAAATCAACAGCAAACTGTTGATCTTGATAATTGGTTTAATCAGGTGGTAGATGAATTATTAAAATATTTAGATGAAGAATCTTTAGAAATAGTGGATTTAATTAAAACGACATGGTAATGTATTAAAAAAAATATTCAAGTTTTAGTTATACAGTTTAATATTCAAATTAATCTTTCATGGATTTAATTTTTCCAAAACTTTTTAATCATTTTTCTTAAGATTTTTATCATTCATCCCATATAACAGCCATTATTTAGGTTTAATTTCATTTAAATGTTTTTTTACTTAGTTTATCCATTTTTGTAAGGTTTTTGATCTGTTTTACTAAATTACCATCTTCAATAACAACAGGGTCTTGGTAACCACATTTTGAACATTATATGAGTTTTCCTATACAGGCGTATTAGGGTTGGATATTTTTACTTTTTTAGGGGATCCAGAATTTGGACATGAAATAGTTTTTGACATTTGATCAAGTTCGCCATATTTAAGATCATCATAAACAATTAATCATATTTAATTTTCTCATTCTAAATATTTTATTATTCTTTTAAGTATAATTTGGATATTTTTACTGGAAATTAATATGCATAATATTTTATGGGAATTTTTGGAAATAATTATAATTTAATATTTTTTATCGATCGAAATAGGGTAATTTAGGGTGAATAACGGTGAATTTAAATAAAATGAGGTTATTAATATATATGGAGATCTTTATGAGTGAACTGCCAATAGCTCCATTTGGAAGAATAATAAAAAATGCTGGTGGAAAAAGAATTGGAGAGGATGCAAAAAAAGCTTTAGAGAAGGTTGTAGAAGAATTTGCAGACAATATCTCTCGTTAAGCTGTTTTACTTGCACGACATGCTGGTAGGGTGACTGTCTATGCTCCGATATTGAGTTAGCTGTAAAAGAGCTATCTTAAATCTCCTTTTCTATTTTTTTAATAAAATTTTAATAAAAAAAAATATAAGTAAATATCCTACTTAAAAACTGTTTCTTATCCTAAAATCTTCAATTGTATCTTCAATATCCTCGATATTTACATTATCATCAGCCTTTTCCATATTTTTGGTATCCTTCTTCTTAGAAAAATCTTTAAACTTAGAAATATCCTTAACCTTTGAAATATTCTGTTTGGAAATATCCTTTATTCTAGAGGTATGTGTAACAATAGAACGATCTTTAACCTGTGAATTATTCTCAACTACAGGAATACTCTTAACCTTAGAACTATCATTAACCACGGCAACATTCTTAATACTAGAAATACCCTCTTTTGTCAGCTTTGTGTTTCCTGTTTTAATTAATATTTTGTCTCCAATGGTTTCTATAATATCGAAAGGTAGAATTTTCTTTTCTCCCCGGCCTAACATTTCCATTATTCCACCGGTACCTATCTCGAAAAATTTTATCTCTTTAGTTGATTTATCCCATGACATGTTATTCACTTTACCCAGGACATTACCATAGCTGTCAACTACCTCTTTCCCCTGCATATCTTTATGATAATTTATTAATACATCCATAAAATATCCCTCCTATGAATTAAGATAATTTTCTAATCATCACTCTTTATATATTTATGTTTATATCCCATCATATTTAATTCAATTATCAAAAATTATTCATTAACCCTAAAAAAGTCCTAATAATCTTAATACAACTATTATGAGGATTATAACAATTAGATAATATATGATGCTGTTCATTATCTCACCCTTTCACAAAAGTTTTACCACAACTCCCCATATAAATCTCTTTTATCAACTTATTACATTGTTATTATACTTTATAGCATTGAAAATTTATAAATTTTTTGAGTTATATAATTTCTACCTATAATCCTGCATATATTCTCAAATAATATGAACAAAACATCATAATTTAGTCAATATTAAGACATTTTTTTTATCGAATTATAAAAATATAATACAAAAGTAGCAACTATTAAATATCCATAAAAATATTTGATATGAAAAAATAAATATCAATAGGTGATAAAAAATGGAGGATAAGATATTTGAAAAAATAAAAGAAGTATTCAATGATAATTTTAAAGAAAATGTCCAATTAATAAATCAAAGTAATATCATTTCAGCAGAATTTGAATATGAACCAGATGCTAAATGGTTTTATTTAAACATCTGCCATCCTGATAATTTAAAAAAAGAAGAATATCCTGTTAATTTTGTATCATCAATCACTCCAATTGGTGATTTAAATTATAACTCAAAAACACATTACACAATTAAATTTGAGGTTAAAGATAAAAATAAACTGATTGATATGATTAATACTAAAAGAAATTAATTTTACAACTAAAATCTAAGATTCCATGTTCCCTAGTAGAAATAAAAATTTGTTATGGTAATGATCTATAATTTAATTGAATGAGTAAGTTCAGGGTTGATAAAATGATTAATAGAATTTGATATTTTTTAGGTATATTATAAATATCGAATCGTTTGAATTCCAAATTTTTTTTGAATTTCAAAATTTTAATAATTTTTAAAAACAGAATACAATGTGGAGTAAAGACGATTTGATTCACCGCTTTTTTTACCATCTCTGGAAGTTGGTAACCCCCCAAGTGAAAGAACCGCTCTCTACTCCTTATTTTGATGATATGATATATATTCTAAAATTTCAAATAAGACTTATTACAATATAATATAAATGGGTAGGGAGTGAAAGATCACCTTTTGAATATTTAAATTATCACATCTGTTCTTTAGTCTCAAAGAATCCCTGCCCCTACCTCCTTTAATAAGTAGTATCACTTCTTTTTTAGAAATAGGACTTATATTTAAAAGAAATAGTAACTAATTCATATTAATTTGGGTTTTATCTATAATATCTTCAAATATTCTATCTTTATATTATAAAGAGATAAATCTGGCATTATTATGATAAAATAAGGGTTAATAAATAAAAAAAATTTGGAATTGATGATTTAAATCTCAAGAATCATCTGATTTTTCAATGGATAAAGGATTTATTTTTTTCCAGTTAACTCTTCAACTTCTTTTTTACCCTTAACCAACTCGATTTCCTGTTCATTATCCATTCTAAGGAGCATTGTTTGTAATTCGCCTACATGTGTTTTTTCTTCTCCAGCAATATCCATAAGAACTGATTTAAGATCTATGTTTTCTGTCATATTTGCGAATTCTTCATAGAGGTTTATAGCATCAAGTTCTCCAATAATAGCTGCTCGGAGTATTTCTTTATCCAAATCATCCTTTTTTATCTTCCCAATATCAATTGGTATTTTCGAAAGCATTAGAACACCTCGAATTATAATATGTAATACATTGCAAATTAAATTTTCGAAATTAGAAAATTCCAATTAAATATGCAATCAATTATTATTATTATTATTATTATTATTATTATTCTGAATTAAATGATAATTTCATGGTTTTAACCTGTTCTTGCTTATTTTTAAGTCCTATAGCTAAAAATGTCATTGCAATGGCTACAAATCCTATGCATAAATATGCAAGTTCATATCCTCCTATTTTACCGGCATATGATCCTATTACAGCACCTATTAATGCACCACCCATAAGTTGGCCAACACTTGTTAATATATTTATCAATGCTTGACCAGATGCTCTTTCCTTGGGAGGACTTTCTATCAGCATGATATAACGTGGAGGAGATCCTATTGCTGTGCTCATCCCTACTCCAACCAAGATCCCTGCTAATATAAAGATATAAAATGATCTAGAAAACATACTCATGATGAAAAGTCCTACCATCATGGTAATTGCCCCTGTTACCATTATATTTCTTGAACCAAATCTATCTAGTAGTTTTCCAATTATAGGGGCTCCCACCGCCATGGTAGCGACTATTGGCATTAACATTAAACTTGCATTTGCTGTGCTAAATGATAATGCAACAATAACAAATGCTGGTACAAATACTGTTGATGCTTGTATCAACCCGGTTCCAATTGAGATACTACTAATGAGTTTTACTTCCATATTCTTAAACAGATCAACTTGAATCAGAGGATCACTTGCAATTTTCTCCACTTTCCACAATACAGGTACCAATAATAAACTGAGTACCAAAAACGGCCAGACAGCAAGTGATGATATACTATTTAAAAAATGATTTGTGTCTATTTGGTTTAAACCATAGGCTAAAGAAACTACCAGAGTGCCCAAAACAATTAACCCATACCAATCAAATAAGATTTTACGATTTCTAACAGATTTTGGAAGTATATAAATACTTCCTATAAGAACACCGGCAGCTATTGGCAAGTTGATAATAAATAACAATTGCCAACTATAGTTCAATAGTAATCCTCCTAAAACTGGACCTAAAACACTTGATAAACCCCAAACAGAACTCAATATTCCAAGTGCGCTTCCTCTTTTTTCTGGTGGAAATATATCACCAATAAATGCATTGGCCACAGGGAATATGCCACCAGCACCAATACCTTGAACAGCCCGACCTAAAAGGAGCATTTCAAACGAAAATGATGTGATGGTAATTAATGAGCCTATTGCAAAAAGAAAAATATCAAAAATGTAAATAGATTTACGACCGTAAATATCAGAAAGTTTTGCCATTAATGGAGTTCCAATCATAAAAAACAGGATATATATGGTAAAAACCCATGATAAGACACGTTCATTTACAATAAAATATGTTTGAATAGAAGGTAGTGCTGGTCCAACGATCCCAATATCGAGGGAACCCATGAAAACACCAACAAAAAGTAAAAACAATATTCGACTATTCCCACTCAGATCCATATAGTGATTTTTGTTTTACAAGCTAAATTCTTTTCCATTCTACAAATTTAAACATAATATACAATAAATTTTATGTTTAATATTAACAGAAATATAATAATTATGCTGTACTAATATGTAATAAGGTGTAATAGGCTATTATTTATTATTAATAAGATTTGAAATAGTAATTTTTTTTTTATTGGTAATTCTATATCTCTATGGAATATCCATCGTCAAATGTTAAGGTTAAATTGTACTGAGACCCAGTTAAATTACCTGTATCTGTCAAGTTTTCTGTGTGCCAATTCTCATATTCAACAAGATTTTTTCCAATAATATCATCAACCTTTACTGATGTGAAACATTATCCATTTTATTATCCAGCTTTTTAAAGTTTATACTATGGGCTTTTAAAAATATATTATGGGGTTTAGATGTTTCTCGATTAGTTGATGATTTAAAGGTTAGTGAAAATTGTTTTAGATTTTTTGTTTCAAAATTTATTAACTTTTCGCCCTTTATTTTATTTAGATCTATTAAATTATGATCTAAGTCATCTAAATCATTTTTATTTTGCAAAATATCTTCCCCTTCCATATAATTGATTCGTTACCCCATATTAACCGTATTCTGGAAAGTGTTCGTTTGATTTGTTGCTTAAAAATTTTGTAAGTTCTTCCTCAAATCTATTTTTAATAGTGCTATATATAAATTCATAAAATGTGTTTAAATCCTCTGGATTACTAGGATCTATTTTGAATTCTTTTTTCTCTTTCATTAATCTAATATCAAAGTTATTGTTATCTTTTTTCATTGCTAAATCAAATATATAGGTCATTGCAGGGTTATCTTTATTATTTTCTACATAAAGATTTAATCCCATTCCATAGTGCCATGATGTGTCGGTATCAATTAAAAGAGCATCACGTGGATGGGCTTCAATAGCTTTACCTTCCTTATCAGGAGGTAGATAATATTGTATCTCTTCATTGTCACATTCCAGATATTTGGCTAATCCTTTACCAAGCTTTACTGCAAATTCTATACTTGTCCATCTGTAATCTTTGAAATCTTTTTCTGCATTGGTATAAATTTTGTTTAGTTCATCAAATTTGGTCATAAATATACACCTCTGAAAATTTGTTTTAGACTTTTATTCCATGTTTTGGATGTATTCACATCCGCCCAGAGATTCTATTCTGTTTTTTAATCTATCCCAGAATCCAAATAGTTTTAATTCTGATGGGGATATATGATCTCGGAATATTTCATTGTAAATCCTTCCCTCTTCAGGAGATTTCCCCTTAGAAATATCGTCACAATATATTTTTAAGATTCCATTTGGAATGTATTCAACAGCTAGTTCGAGTGCATGTCTTCCAACATTGTTACATATAATTTCATTGGATAAATTTTTATTAAACCATTCATCAAATTTATTATGATTAATTATCAGTTCTAATGGTATGAATTTGGGTGTGCTGTGTTTATAAAGACTATTGTAGGGATCGTCTCCATGTGAAAGATAGAATTCATGTGTTGTATCATATACAAAGTGTGGCATGGCATGACCGCATCTTTCCTCTAAAAGTACGGGAATGTTAATTATTCGAAGAACATTACGCATTAATCCTGTTGTTCCAAAACATCCTGCAGTATAATGTTTAATTCCTGTATCTGGAAGTTCAGTACCATTAAGAATTCTTTCAACTGGAGGATAACCTTCATATTGCCAATATTTCTTATAATCTTCCCGTTTATTTTCACCTTTAAAATGTACTAGTTCGTCTCTGCACCATCCTAAAAATCTCCCAATAGTTCCCCATCGTGTCATGCCTATGAGTTTTTCATTATCTATAAAATCATATATCCTAATAGGATCTCCTACAGTAACTGCACCATGACTGAAAAGGGATTTATCATATCTTATGATGGAATAAACATCATCACTTTTAAAATATTCAAAAAAGGTATTGCTATCATATAAATATTCCAACTGACTAGAATTATATCTTAAAATTGACCAATGAACCAATCTATCTATTTCAACTCTTATAGAATGGGCTACATATGTAATATAATAAATCCAAGCATCATTTGGTTTAATATCTGTTGAATATACTGTGCCATCATCAGATAAATTTATGATACAATCGGGTGCTTCATTAAGACCGGGTAAAATATCAAATAATGTATTCCAAAATTTTATGGATAATTCCCTCTTTTTATCTTGTCCCCATAACTTATAGGAAAGAGGAATACCATTAGGATTTTCTTTGGAAGGATTTTCACGCCATATTATAGCATTTGGAATTTTTGAATGATTAATTAACCATTCATTAAATAATTCGAATAAATAATTTTGGTTTTCTTGTGAAAACGTTTTCAGATCCTTTTTTGTTAAATAGTTGTTATCCACTAAAAAATTTCCAAACTTGTTATCATAATCCTTTTTTAATGGAGTAAGGTTGGTTAAATCTTTTTTTGAAATTATATTAGTTTCATAGAGTCTATTAATCAATTCAGGAATCATTAATACCACCTCCAAAAAAAATATTTATAGTTTATTCAAATTTTAATTAATATTATTATATGAAACATCAACTATATAATTTATACTGTATAAAGATGTAATAAGATGGAAAAGGTTAATTTATAATTAAAAGTTAATTAATGTTGGATTTGAAAACTTTAAGGTAAAAACTCATGAAAGCCAAGATAAATGCAGAATGGGATACACTTAGAAAGGTAGCTTTACATTCACCGGGAATAGAAATGTACTTTGGACTGCTTGATCCATTTGCATCACTTTATGAAAGATCCTTCAACATGGAAAAAGCCATCAAAGAACATGAAATACTAAGATATATTCTAAAACATGAATTTAAGATTAATATAATATCATTAAAAGAAAAACTACTAAATTTAGCCGATGAATCCAATTATATTCGAGAAAAACTAATGGACTTAGCTAACGAAAAAATATCATACACTGGCGATATCTATGAAGTTAAATATGCTAAATACGAGTCAGAAAAAAATAGGGATATACTAGATTCTAATTATTATTTCAACTCATTACTTCTCAATCCAACTGTAAAACTTGAATCGGGGGTTGGGACTCGAATGATCCAACTACATGTAACAGAAAATGAACCACTTTCAAATCTATATTTCATGAGGGATCAACAAGCTGTCACAGATAAAGGCATAATAATCTCTAGAATGTCCAAACCACAAAGAATGCGAGAACCAGAGATAACTAAATTTCTCTGGGATAGTCTTAACATACCCGTAAAATGTGAAATTAAGAATCCCGGGACATTTGAAGGTGGTGATTTCATTCCAATGGATGAATTTGCCCTGATAGGGATGGGAGATAGAACAAATAAGGCAGGTGTAGAACAAATACTAAAAAATGGTATAGGTTACAGTGAAGTGGCTATTGTCCACCAACCAACACATACACTTTTACCTTCGGGTAAAACTGATTATATGATGAATATGCATTTAGATACCTACTTCAATGTTGCTTCAGATGGTGTAGTTGTTGGGTGTGAGATACTGTTAAAAAATGCTGAGGTTGAAATATATCAAAAGGAAGGACTTGGAGAATATAGTAAAATCAACAAACATACAAATCTGCACGATTATATCATATCTAAAGGTTTTGAAATTATAGATATCACCACATTGGAATATTTGTCATACGCCTCAAATTTTTTATGTGTTAAAAATGGAACTATTATTTCAGTGGAAGTAGACCGTTTAGTAAAGGGTGTAATTAACAACCTCAAAAAGAAAGCATTTGTCGATCCAGAAACATATGGAGATCTTTTAAAACAAGTCAAAAAGGACTACACATTATTACAAAGTGAAGGTCAATTTTTCCCACACAAAAAGGAGATATATCAACATGATATTGATGCTTATCCACTGAATCTGATAAATCTTACTGGTGGCTACGGTGGAGCACACTGCATGACATGTGCACTAAAACGAGGGTAAATTCATTAGACTTAAGTCTAAACGACTATCAGGGCTACAAAAAAAACAGATAGTTACCAATAAATTTTGCAAATGTTTTGTAAACAGAGTATTCCCTATAACATAAAATAAAAAGGAATATTAACTATCTAAAAGAAAATAAATATTAATTATCTTTTATGGAGTGAAAAGATGGTCGAAATAAAATGGACACCAGTAATTATTGGTCTTTTGATAGGCATAATACTTGGTGAAATCCTCGGAATTTTAACATCATGGGGAGACATATTTGGATATTTAATAGCAACTATATATGTTGGTTACTCAGTAGACAAAGACTACACAAATGGAGCTGTCCATGGAGTGCTAGTTGGTATTGCTGCTGCAGTAATTGTGCTTCTAATTAGTTTATTTGGATTAGGTGCATCATATGCAGCCGATGTAGTTGCAGCAGGATTGATAGCAATAATTACTGTACTCATATTTGCAATAATTATTGGTGGAATCATGGGGGCTATAGGTGGAATCATTGGGGTTTTAATAAAAAGATAAGTTAAATCAAATATTTTTACCTAATTGATATTCCCCTAATTGTTTCTGATGATTTTAGTAAATATTATAATATTATAACTCTAAAAATCATTTGATACTGTAGCAGTTGTTTGTTCAAAGTGCCAACAATATATTGGTTACACTAGTAAATCTAATCTCGAATAGTAACAACAGAATATTCTATTAAATTTTAGTCCATGTTATGGATTAAATTAAAAAAAATAAGAAAAGAATAAAAATATTTATTTTAGATTATGTTCTAACGTAAAAGTAAGCATTTTGTCCTTTGTTTCCTGCATAGTCTTCAACTGCTAAAAGTATAGATAGCAAAATTTTGAGAGGTAAAATTATGTCAAAAGTTAAAACCAAAGTTGTACCATTTCCAGTTCCCATTTGTATTGCAAGTTCAATTATTGAAGGAAAAGTTAATTTTGCCACTTATGGATGTTTTGGACTTTTAGCACCCCGACCTACTACATATGTTTATATTGGTTCAGTTGAGCCACATTATACAAATATTGGCATCAAAGAAAATGGATATTTCGGCGTTAATATACCTTCAGTAGAGCAAATGAAGGAAACTGATTATGTTGGGCTTGTTTCAGGCCATAATACTGATAAATCAAAAGTTTTTGAAACATTTTATGGTGAAGTAGAAAAAGCACCATTAATAAAAGAATGTCCTATAAATATGCTTTGCAAACTTACCAAAACAGTTAATCTCCCTGGTCGTGATATTTTCATAGGTGAAGTCATTGAAACATATGTAAACGAAGAATGCATAACAAATGGAAAATTAGATTTTAAGAAGATAAACCCACTATTATTCACTTCTGCAAATGCAACATACTGGGAATTGGGAAATATCATTGGTTCAGCGTATAAAGAAGGAAAAATCCTGAAAAAACCATGAATTTCACTATTTTAATACTTTAAATTCAGCCTCCTACGAACAAATCTCTAAAACATCAGGAAAATACAAAGTTAACCTAATAACACAATGTCTTATGATAAAATATTTACTAGACTCAGAACTCCAAAAAAGAGTAAAAATCACTGAGAATGGTTACATTATATTCCCAATTACTGGAGAAACGTTATAAAAATAAATTAGATAATAATGCTAATGAATCTATTGAATATATTATTGAAGGTACTCAACGAATGAGGTAGTTAATAGGCGACCTTCTGGAATATTCACGAATTATTAGCCAAGTTAAGGAATTTCTTATGAGTTTAGACTTTAAAATTTTTACCTCATGCATAAAACACAGTTGTTAATTTTAGTATAAAAAGATATGATGAGAAAAGGTAAATTTTTATATTCATATCCATTTTTAAATTTAATTTTTAAAAAAAAATTAGAAGAAATTTAAAGGTATTTTTTATTCTGGCTTTAAAATTTTAAATATAATAAAATGGGACGGTTATTGCGGATTATAAAACTATTTAGCAACATAAAATAGTGAATAACTAATTAAAATCATTTAAAAAAAATAATATATAAAAATTTAACGGTTTTGCATGGATTTTTCCATACTAAAGGATCTTTATTTACAGGCACGTAACAGTTTTTATCATACCTTTAGGGTCTTTATTTACATTTTCCTGACACCTTAATTACACACACAAGTGATTATTGAGATTTAGTCATCCTACTCTCGATTCATATAGAATACTAAAATTTTAAAATTCTATATATTAGTTTAATAAATAATTAAAATTGGGGATACAGGAAATAAAAATTAAAATCTTAAAAGATTATCATAAAAAACTATTTTTTACTTATTTTTTTTGATTAGGATAGGTGTAATTAAAATGATTAAAATGATTAATAAATGGCGACATTACTGAATAATGGTGAAAAGAAAGCTATACATATGGCGATAAGTGAGGATATAGGTATTGCTAAATTTCTGTAGTGAATAATTTTAATTGTTCTTGAGGTTATATTTTTTATAAGGAGATATGTATGGTTTTTTGTATATAACCAGTTAAGATACAGTATAATACCTGAAATAAGAACATCGAAGTGGAAAAACAAAACTCCGATAGTGGTGTCTCCGTATTGAGTCCAAATTGATGTAACAAACGGTACAAGTACAATAAAGGATAAAAATACTATATTAATCCACCAAAGTTTCTGATCAGCATATTCTATATTTTTAAACTGTCTACTATGATTATTTAATAATACCCCTAAAATGAAGAAAGCCAGAAAATATCCTACAAATTTAATCCCTAAACTGTCCAAATAATTAATAATAGCTACATTGGAATGTGGTAATGCAGGAATCACAAAATCCAAAACCAAAAGAGTTATTGCGACAGCGAAAACACCATCTACAAAAGCTTCTAAACGATTCTTATCCCTAATCTCAAGTTCAACACGACTTTGAAGATCCTTATCTAGTTTAACACGAGTTTTAAGATCATCATCAACTTCAGGCGATTTCTGAGACATGTATAGTAATATTAATTTAGAAAATATTTATAATTTCTGAATTACAAACTCTAAAAAACAAACCCGAACACCTAAAGAAAGAAAAATAATTGTATAAATTTTATTTGATAATTATCAAAAATTTACTAAAAGCTCTTAGAATCACTCGGATAGTATTTGATAGATGCAAAAAAATAGAAAATTTTAGAATTTACTGATAGATTTCTACGATTATCCCCCAGTCATTATACTAACAAGACCGCCAATTATCAGTAATATTGCTGCTATCCAAGCGTAAATATATATAAACGCCGGGATTAACACGATAACTATTGCGATAATAATACCAAGTACTAACATCGCTCCACCACTCAATTGTGCAGTTGCCATTATATCATCTCCATAATTTTTGTGTTATTCAACTAATTTCACTTTATTACATTATATTATATGTATTGAGTAATAAATTTTTTTTGGTAATTTATTCATTTAATATTAAGAAAAAGTAAATTTCTATATTCAACCGATTATTACATTTCTAGGAGGTTCAATATCCCTTTAAGTCTTATATTGTTAATTATTTGATATGATCTCTTCTTTTGCTTTTTTAACTTCTTCATAATCTAGATCCAATTGTAAAGTTTTATCTATGCATTCGAGTGCTTGTTTATAGTAGACAATAAAGTAATTACTGGGCCAATTTATAAAATGATAGAATGAAGTAAAACTTTTTTTCAAACGAAATACACGTTTAGCTAATAAATAGTAGATTTTAGTACGTATTGATATATCAGAATATCCATTTGAAGCTATAAAAGAAGCTTTAGTTAATGCGTTAGCTCATTGTGATTATTCTAAAACAGGTGTACATATCATGTTCTCTATTTTTGAAAACAGAATAGAAATTCTGAGCCCTGGTAGTTTATTGCCAGGTATTAATATAAAAAATTTAAAAGGCCAACATGCAGCTAGAAATGAACTAATCTGTAAAATATTCCACGAAACAAAAGATATGGAACGGTTTGGAACCTGTATTGAGAAGATGAAAATTTGATGGTAAATCCTGGTTTAAAAGAACCAGAGCTAATTCAATATCAAATGCTTTGAGAGTTGCTCTTTTAGCATTTTTAGCTAGTAAGACTGCATGTTTGGATATATTTTCTCCATATTCTGCTAAAACTTTTGCTAATGTTCCTTTTGCATCTTCACTTATTCTAGGAGAACCACCATTTTTTAGTATTCTTCCTATTGGATTTATTGGTAGTTCACCCATATTTTATCACCATATAAGGTAATAAACATCCTTTTATTAAATACACATACTTTAATGGATTTTGGTGACAAATATATACTTTTTATTATGATTATGTGATTATAATAACAAAAAACGGTCATATAGTGCAAGTGTAAACAAAAAAAAATATTTAATATTACAATAATTTATTATTCAAAAATTATTATTTAATCTGATTTGAGTTGGTAACTATAGTATACAACATAGATAGAGTATTATCTCCTTTTAAACCCCTAAATGGATAAACTTTATTCGTGAAATAACCATGTTCTAAGAGCAGTGTTTAATTTATGTCATGCAATGGGGAAAAATTACTTTTTAATTTTCATCAATTTTTTTCCTGTAAAGATGATTATATCCTGCCTGTTAAACTTCAAATCTATATCTGAAATGTACACAATACTCCTACAACTGGCATTTATACTCCAAAACCGTATTAGGATTTACTATAATGGTTTAGACATTCAAATAAATCCGATTGGTCAGGTACAATTAACTTTAAAGTCTAATAATATTTAGAGTAACACGGTATGTCTTTAAATAAATAATAAGATTAATATAGAATAAAATTATGACTATTATAGGAGCTATATGGATTTCAGCAGGATCGGCATTCATAACCACAACTATAGTTTAAATATTGGTCAAAAACTGTTACAATGATCTTATACGGCTCCAACGAATAGTTTGTACTAATTTAGGTGATAAAATATGAAAATTATATAGGAATAGGAATATTAGTCGTTACTTTAATGGCTTTTTCAGGATTTGCAAGTGCGGCATCAGTCACAAACCAAGGAAGCGCCATAAGTCATCATAACTCAACATCCCAAACCTTAGAACATTGGTATATTTCCAGCAATGGTCCTGTATCAACTATCGTATTTGTGGCAAATATGCAAACGAAAAGCAATGGCACATGGAAACATTTTCTTACCGTACAATACAATGAGGAATTTAAACCATTACCTCATATATGATGCAAATAAACAGCAAGGGTTATATTAATGGTAAACAGATCTCATCAGACTCCAATGTTTTCCCACACAAACACACAGCCTTATATGACGCCAGAATTTCCCTAAGCGGGATAATAAATTCCTATAAATTCCTGTTTAGTTAATATTCTTTTTTTACTTTTTTTTTATGCACGTTTTCAATATTTTATTAATATAAGAGCAATATGATTAATTTTTTTGTAATATTTGATCCTAGAACTTATAAGGATAAAAATTTGAATAATTTAATACTTGATTATATAAAAAGTATGTTAAAAATCAATCTAAGTGACTGGTTTTATGGTATTCCCTCAACTGGATTTCTTATTTTTAACATTGCAATAAAAAAGGGGATAGAAATGAGTTGTATTAATACGGAAAAGATCACCAGATCAGTTATTGAAAAACTGTATAATATACCCATGATAACGCTACCAGCAAACCATGAAACACCAAAGATAGTATTAAAAATACCGTAGGCTGAACCTCGCTTTTTCACTGTTGACATGACTGCAACTGCGGACCTCATTATAGATTCTTGTGCACCCATACTAACCCCCCAAATTGCCATTCCCAGAAAAGCAACATAAAATCCGCCTAAAAATACCATAGGGGCAAAAAGTGCCGATAATAAAGCTACCACTATCATAATAGACAAACCATATTTATCAAACAATCTACCAAATAACAGGGCTGCAACTCCATCCACACCCATTGCCACAGCATAAAAAATAGGTATCAAACCTGGTGAAACCAAAGCAGTCTTCTGGAAATGATATGCTATAAGAGCAAAGTCTGCAAATCCCGCTGCAATTAAAGCAGCAGAAATAACATACAACCAATAAACCTTATTAAATCCTTTTGTATCTACTGGTGGAGTTGAAACTTCTAAATTGTGAGGATGTGGATAAAGTGATCTAGAAATTACCAAAACCATAATAGCTAATACAGCAGGTAACAAAAGAAATGCAAATCCCAGCTGATAACTTCCATGCAAAAAAAGTACTAATGCAACGATCAAAGGACCCATTATTGCCCCAATTTGATCTAAAGCCTCATGTAGGCCAAAACCCCAACCCGGACCAACTTGACTGCATGCATGGGATAACATCACATCCCTTGAAGGTACCCTAATACCCTTTCCAACTCTTTCAACAATGATCAAAACTGCAGCAACTTCCCAACTTCCAGCTAAAGCCAAAAGAGGTACCGCAATTAGATTGATTAAATAACCAATTAAAGTAATAGTCCAGTAACCATGTGTACGGTCAGTAAGATGTCCAGAAAAAAATCGAATTACATAACCTGCCAATTCACCAAATCCAGCTACAAATCCCACAGTAACAGCACTAGCACCAAGAATAGCCAAATATGGCCCAGTTATACTACGGGATCCTTCATAGGTCATGTCAGCAAATAAACTCACTATACCCATAAGAATGATGAATTTCACAGCATCACCCTTCAAGAGATCTTTATAACCTTTAAACATCTTTTTAATCATGACATCGATCCATTTAGACTATTAAAAATATAAATGAAGAATTTTTTGATAAAAATTAAATTTTTTTGCAAGATTACAGAACTTCATTTGTTGAGGTATTGTTAACAAGATTTAGTTTATTAAAATGATGTTAAAGAAAATGAATTTATTAGCCTAGGTTGTTGTATAATTCTATAGAATGTTTTATAGCTTCAAATGCTTTTTCAGCATTTTCCCATCCATTAACTTGGATTTTTTTCCCTTCTAATCTTTTAAATTCTGTGAAGAAGTGTGAAATTTCGTTTAAAAACGCTTTAGGTATATCTTTGATATCCTGAATATCTTTGCATCTGGGATCATCTACAGGTACACCTATTATTTTGTCATCACTATCTTCTCCATCTATCATTCTCATTACTCCGATTACCCTGGTTTCAATGATGCATCCGGGAAAAGTAGGTTGATCCATGATTACTAGAATATCCATAGGATCTCCATCGTCCCAAAGAGTTTTTGGTATCATTCCATACTCTGCGGGAAAATAAAATGGTGAATATAGCACCCTATCTAATGCAAATGCCTCTTTATCTCTGTCGTACTCATATTTATTTCTTGATTCTTTTGGTATCTCAATTACGGCGTTTACTCCTTTTGGAGCTGATGATCCAATTGGTATGTCTTTCCATAAGTTCATGTTATTTCCTTAATGTTTTTAATTATGTATAATGATTTGAATGTATATTCTAATTCAGAAATCCCTAAATATTTGGATCTTCGAAATCCGCCATTATTATTTTGTAGTTTTTGAGCAAATTGAATAGTTTTTTTTAGATTTTTTAGATTTATGTTCAATATCTCTTGAATTCTAACTCCCGCATATGTTGGTTCTAGGTATGGTGGGTAAATATCCGGTATAAATGTAAATCCACCTTTTGGTTAGACATCTTTGAGCAAAATTATTGATTTGATCTTTCATCTCTATGAGGGACGGATCTATGTAATTTAAAGATTCAAGTGCATAATATGTTGATATGATTTCTGATCGTCCTGATCCAAAAGCTCCGTCGTTATTTTGATTTGATAATATCCAATCTGCTATTTTATTAAGATTATCTAATTTTAAGACATTAGATATTACTATGTAATAATAAGCAACTTTTTGACTAGAAAACTTGTTTTTGGCATTTAATTTTTCAATATATCCGTCTGGAACTTTGATTTCTTTATCAAAACTGTTTAAAATGTTTAACCTGTAGAATACTCCTTTTATTCTATACATTCTGTCATTCTGTAATTTTTGAACCCAATTTATTGTTTTCTCTTTGTTATTTGGTTCCTCATTGAACATTTCAAGTATTTTTACAACGTAATATGTATTTTTAGTGTTAGGAACACCTTTATAAAGTGTAAATCCTCCTTCATAATGTTCTCTTTCATGAACAAAGTTTAATGCTTTTTTTAGATTAATATTCATCCTCCTCGGGGTTTTATTTTTTTTTAAAATTCAGTATTATGGTCTAAAATCAAACAATTTGGGTTTTAGCTCATTCAAGATTATTTTATATCATAGGCAACTAGCATGTAATAGTTTTCTTTTATTGCTGCTGTACCTTTTATTGATATTCCGGGTACATTACTCACGTTAAATGTTTCGAATATTGGTTTTCCACCTTTAACAATGCTTTCATTAATCTTTTTTTCAAATGCTTCCTTATTTTTTGCTTCAATTATTTCGACTTGTATATCAATCCCATCTATTTTTCCACTAATCATTTCATTTCACCTCAAATTTGTTTAAAAATTCAATTTAATGAGATTTATTCTGTTATGTCTTCACTGTGACGTGGTAAGAACCATTTTGTTGCTACAAATGTTGGTATTATGGCACTTGAGACAACCACACCTATGAGAACAGAATATTGCACCTGGTCAATGTAGCCTGCGTTAAGACCAAATAAACTGGCTATAGTACCAAATGTTAAACCAGTACTCATAAGAAGGGTAAAGTACATACTCCCATTGGGTATGTATCTATTTGCAAGGAAATAAACACCTATGAACTTGGTAACTAACTTAAGTCCAAATAATATTATAAATAAACCCAATGATGCAAGTATTAATGAGAATGAAATCTTTAAACCACCTACAATAAAGAATACAGGAGTTATTACTGCATAAGCCACGGTTCGTAGTCTAACCATTAAATTTTTAACCTTAGCTAATTGTTTAGACATTAAAAGTCCCAATATAAATGCTGGAAGGACAGCTTCACCATTTCCAATAGCTGCAAAATACATAAATATTACCAGTATTAGAAAAATATACTTAATTTCAGGCTCAATAACCTTATTTTTCAGTTTCTCATGATTAAAAATACGTTCAGAATATTTAGCAGCTATCACCACTATTACTACGGAAATTATTACAAATAACAGAGTGTACAAGTCAGGTTTTAAGAACAGTATACTCAAAACTATAACTGTGGTCATATCCGTTACAAATGTAGCTGCTAATAATGTTTTTGCCAAATTAGCATCAGGAAGATTAGTTTCTAATAGTACAGAATATACAACAGCTAATGAAGTTGTTGAAAGTGCAATTCCTGCTATTAAAGCTGCTTGTGTATTCCATCCAGCAATAAAATAGGTGAATAGGGATACTCCTATAAAAGGTACTAGAAATGACAAGAATCCTATTAAAAAACTTTCCTTATATTTTTCTCTCATTACTTGAGTATCAATCTCTGTACCGGCCATGAATGTTAGTAGTATACCACCAAAAGTTGCGAGAATGGTCATCCAATCAGCTGCTTGGAGAATACCTAAATTTCCAAAAATAGCCCCTAAAAGTAATTCAATTATTGCGACTGCCAATCCTAATCTTAATGAGATTAAACTGGATAATAGAATAACAATTATTAATATCAATACGTTAGCTTGCGTTAATAAATCTACTGCCATGGTATCTCCTACTTTTATATTGTTTGAAGTAGGAGTCATTAGCTTAAAAAAATAAGCGGTTAAATTGGTGAACTCCATCACCATTCACTAAACTTACTATATTTCTTTTCCTTTAAATATTTTACATAAATAAGTAAATTTTAATTAATATTACTAGGACAATAAACTATCATCTAAAAATTACAATCCTATTTAATCATATTCAATCCTAACCATTTTTGACAAACCGGTTATTTGGCAGTAAATTTGCAACTTCCGGGTATAACTCCGTACAGTGTCGGGCTAAGATTACGATTTAAAATAAATTCTTTAAATACGGATCTTGTTTTATGTCCATTTTATCAGCAGGGGTTTAGTTAAAAATATGTAAATTTCTCAATACATAAAAAATTTACTATTAGTATTATTCTCAACATAAACCCAAGGCAAAAAAGCCTCGGATGGGAATTGAACCCATTAGATATTTCAATGATGTTATTTTTGAAAATAAAACTGTAAAAAAAAATCTGACTGAAATTTGATGTTAGTATTACCAGATATTTGGATAATTTTTCCAAGATCAACTTTAATTCTTTATAAGTCTTTTTTTAACTATTAAGACTCGTAGATCTATTTTTAGAAATTCTTGAAATAAACGATTTACTTCGTTATAGTTCTCTATAACGAAGTAAAAAAATTATATTATCCATATGATCATATATTATCACCATAACGAAATAAATTCACACTAAAACAATTATATTAATGGATTGAATACTCAATGTCAAAAGTATCAGGAATTAATAAACAACTTGCTAAGGAAGGGTTATTAAATCTATTTAAAAATAAGAAAAGGAGAGATTAATATGGCACAAGAAGGTGTAATGGAACTTATGCAAAAGCCGGAAATTAAAAAAGCCATGCAAACAATGATGTTAAACTATTTTCAACAACAAAAGGAAAATACACTGAAAAGATATAAAATGCTAAATCGTCATGTTAAAAAAGGACAAGTCTTATTTGTAGGTTCTTCTTTGATGGAATTATTCCCGATTAATGAAATGCAACACACTCTTGATATTGACAATATTATCTATAATCGTGGAATTTCAGCTATTACTACAGATGACCTATTAAAGGCTATGAATGAGTGTATTTTTGATTTAGAGCCATCAAAGATATTTATTAATATTGGATCCAATGATATTGGTAGACCTGAAGGTTATAAAAAAGAAAATCTCATAGCAAACTATAATAAAATTATGGAAGAAATTAAAGAAAATTTACCAGGGTGTGAAGTATGTGTAATGGCATACTATCCGATAAATGCAAAAGCAGACTTTGGATTAGATAAATCCATGAAAGATATGATGTTTGCAACACGTACAAATCTTAATATCCTGGAAGCAAATGTAGCTGTAGAAGAATTAGCTAAAAAACATGGTTTTAAATTTATAACTGTTAATCAAGGATTAACAGACGATGAAGGAAATTTGAAAACAGAATTTTCTATGGAAGGACTTCACTTATGGCCAAATGCATACTCAATAATTCTTGAGAATATGAAAGAATATTTATAAAAATCAAGCAGCCATCATGCAATACTTAAAACTTTATAAATATTTTAATTATAACAAAAAAACTCAAAATATCATAATTCAACATTGTAGATCAAATTTATTCATTATTTTTTTTATTAATTTTAAATATAAAATTTGATTAATTATACATATAATAAATTCATAACAGATTTTTTTTATCAAATAATAACAGACCCAAATAAATGTTCATTGATTATAGAGAATTTCTATTTACTTGATTTTTGTATTTAATTTATATTAATTTTTTTTTGTAAGCTATTTAGAGATTCGTTTTTGTTTTTTTATGGTTAAATTTTCTTATTTTTAATCTATATTTTGT
>Ga0224559_1000021_pt1 | contig 82834 bp, 89 predicted proteins | sample 714S33034metaG_FD_180676 | JGI IMG/M metagenome (GOLD analysis project Ga0224559, IMG submission 180676) | Peat soil microbial communities from Stordalen Mire, Sweden - 717 S3 30-34 | ecosystem: Environmental > Terrestrial > Soil > Wetlands > Peat | place: Sweden: Norrbotten County, Stordalen... | reverse complement strand
TTCTGAATCAAAAACTTTCCCTATATATGTATTTGCACATTTTTGGCAGCAATTATTGACGCTGACAACTATGAATACTGGGTAGCTATTGCTCATATGATGATTCAATTGTTATTCATATTATATAATAATTAATTTGTTAAGATATTGTTGATGTATCATTTTCATATTATATGATCCATGGCATAATATTTATTATTATCAACACATATATTATTAATAAGTAAGGTGATATTTTTGTTTAGGGGGGATTAATAGTGTCTAATGAAACTGAAAATCAGCTCCGTGACGAAATAATTGAAATGAAAAAAGAAATAGAAAAAAAGTAGTAAAACTAAAATTGCTCTTAAAAAGAGTGAAGAACGTTTTAAAACTGTTGCGGAGTCTGCAACTGATGGAATTGTTACAACAGATGATGATGGGAATATTCTATTTTTTAATAAAATTTTAAAAACATTATTTGACTACTCGACTGAGGAGTTTATCTGGCAAGAGTTTAACAATGTTAATGCCAGATAAATTTAGGAAAGGGTATCTAAATGAATTGGAAAATTATAAAATAAGTGGAAAACATACTCTTCTAGGTAGAACAGTTCAAACAACAGGTTTAAGAAAAGATGGTACAACATTCCCCTTTGAAATGTCACTTTCAGCCTGGAAATCTAACAAAACAACATATTTCTCAGCAATAATCAGAGACATCACCAAAAGAAAACAAGCCGAAAATGAAATCAAAAAATCCATTATAGAAAAGGAAAATCTGTTAAAAGAAATCCATTATCGGGTCAAAAATAATATGCAGATCATTTCTAATTTAATTAACCTGCAGATTAAACATGTACATGAAACGGAATCAGTACATGTTTTAAACGAAACCCAAGAACGGATAGATGCCATGGCAATGGTTCACAAGAACCTATACGAATCATCAGAATTCACTAACCTCAATTTCAAAGATTATACCGAAAAACTCGTAGCTGAAATATTATCTTCACAACAATTAAATTATGGAACTATAAAAACAGAATTAGACATTGAAGATATCAAAATGAACATGGAAACTGCCATACCCTGTGGTCTAATTATTAATGAACTAATTACCAACAGTGTCAAATATGCATTCCCTGAACACAAAGGAACAATAAGAATAGAATTAAAATCATATTTAGACGAACTAGAACTCATAATAGCAGATAATGGGATAGGACTTCCAAAAAATATTTATATAAAAATAAATGAAACAATCGGCCTGCAATTAGTATATAGTCTAGTTAAGGAATTAAATGGAAAATTAAAACTCGATATGAGTCATGGAACAGAATTTAAAATCAGATTTAAAGAATTAGAATATGAAGAAAAACTCTGAACCCTAAAATATATATGATTTAATTTGAAATTAAAAAAATCAATAGGATTATTATCCTATTTGTTTAACTGCCATTTCAATATCTGATGCATGAACAGTTACTCTTCCGGCGTGTTTTGCAAGTAAAACCGCTTTTGTAGAGATATCTTCTCCACGTTCTTCTAAAGCTTTTGCTAATGCTTCTTTTGCATCTTCACTTACTCTAGGTGCACCGGCATTTTTTATTATTCTTCTTATTGGAGCTATTGGTAGTTCAGTCATATTTTATCACCACATATACTCTATAGCCTCATTTATTTAAATATATCGAATTATAATGGATTTACATGAAGATAAATAGTTTTTATTAAAATTAAGTGATGTTTATCACTAAAAACTAGTCATACAGTGCAAGTGTAAACAAAAGAAATTTGGATCCTGACTATTTAAAAATCCATAGTTTTTAGATTTCCAAATTGATGATTACATTCAGGACAAATACATTTTTCTCCAATATCTCCCAATGCACTCATACATTCCATAGACCCTTCATATCCACATTTTGGGCATTGTTTAATTTTTTTCATAACTTTACCCTCCTATCCATTTAAACTATCTTCAATTATTTTAATTTCTTCTGGTGTCAAACCGTACAGGTCATAAACCATCTGATCAATCTCTTTGTCGGTTTCTTTTATTTGTTGGAGTAAAAGATTGATTATGGTGATGCTTTTTTCAAATTCTTCTTTAAGGGTTTGATAATTCTCTCTGGATTTAACATTAACCTTTTTCTTTTTGACCTCATTTAAGAAGTTTTCAAAGGATAACTCATAATATTTTTCTAATTTTTGGGAGAGTTTCTCAATTTTGAAAGTCTGCATGATCCAATCATTAAATGAATTTATTTCGATCTGGAAATTTTTGTTAAGTTCCAACATTTCATCAGCATTTTCAATGAAAGGTTTCTGTTCATCATAAGTTGCAGGGTAAATAGGGAGCTGTTCTACTCTGTTTTTTTTCCATTCTAAATATCCTGAATCAACTTTTACACCTATTAAATTAAAAATAAATCCTGTAACTTTAGAATTTAGAATAGTTAGTAAATATTTGATATTTTCTCCGACAAGGAGATTTGCCGGAGCATTAATGTATAATTCTGTATTAGAATAAGAAAAATTTGGTTTGATCGACAAATTACCCCATATTATTTTTTCCCTTCTAAATTCCTCGTAATATGCAATTGTATCCTGAATTTCATACCATTTATAATCTCCAGGTTTTCTTCCAATCTTTTGATCTTCATTACGTGGAGTTAATCTTTCTTTGAACTGACAAAGATATGATTTGATCGAAGGATAATTTTCAATATTTGTTCCTCTCCTTGTAAAAAGTAAATATGTATCCTTAAAGTTTAATCTATATTTTTTAAGATTTTTCCCTTTTATTACTGGTTTGATTATCTCTTTGTTTTTGTAATCTTCATTTAAAAGCAGATCTTTTGTATCTTTATCAATTATAAATGCATTATCATAACCTGTTTTTATTCCATAATAAATTCTTAAATTTGACATGTCTCTCAATTTCAAGCCTTTTTTATCTAATTTATCCTTCAAGTCTAGTATCTTCGGATCTTTGAAACTCCAAATACATTCATCTAATCTATCTTGAGGAATCTCGAATTCATCATTAACAACTAATTTGTTATTATTAATTTTTTCATTTTTTATAACAAAAATTGCATGATTTGTTGTAACGTCAGCAAAAACATTTTTTCCTGTGAAATCTATATATTTTAAAAATTTATGATCAAGAATGAATTTTCTTAGAGGACCATCATTTTTTGTTTGTGTAAATTTATTAGAACAAATATAAGAGAATATCCCGCCTTTTTTTAACAAATTAAGTCCTTTTTCAAAGAAATAAACGAAAAGATCAGCTACACCGGTATAAACTTCATAATGGTTTTCTAAATATGTTTTTATTTCCTTGATTTTCTCTTGTCTGACATAAGGGGGATTTCCAATAACTACATCGAAACCACCTTCTTTGAAGATTTCCGGGAATTCTATCTTCCATTTGAAGGGTTTGTCAGTAAATTCAGGGTCATCAATTAGAGAGTTTCCACATTTTATATTTTTTTCAAGATTTGGAAGTATCAATCCTTTCTACAGACCTTTAAAAATAATGATAACTTTGTTATATCTACAGATTCTTCATTTAAGTCCACACCATAAATATTATTGAGCAAGATTTCCCTTCTTTCTTCAATAGGATCCCAAACATGATCCAATGTGTCTTTTGTATATAATTTTTCTCGAATAGATTCGTGTATTTCTAATAATACATTGGCTGCTTTGTTTAGAAATGCACCACTTCCACATGCAGGATCAATTATCTTAATTTCTTTGACTTTAAGATCTAGTTCTTTAATTTCTGAACCTGGATATTCTGAAATAAGTTCATCTACTGTGTTTATTTTACCTGATTTGCTTAGATAGGGTATAATAGTATTTATGCATATGTAATCAGTGATATAATCTGGAGTGTAGAATATTCCATCTTTTTTCCTACGACCTTTCGAGTCTTCTTTGAGTTCTTCTATATCTCCAATACTATTCTCAAAGATGTGACCAAGGATATTGACATCTAACTCTGTTGAAAAATCAAAAGTAGACATTGTAAGCATGTTTCGATAAATGGGATTAACTTTCTTACCATATGGTCCCAGGTTAGAATTGACATCTTGTTCATATTCTTCGAATTTCCAGTTCTGGTAAGCATCATTAAAGAACTTTTGATCTTCGACAATATCCCTAATTTTGAGGTGATCTAAATCTTCTTTGAAAATGCCTCCATTGTATTGGGATATTTTTTTATAATCATTTCCTTCATCTATATCTAAGAATAATTCGTTTAATCGTTGCCATATACTTCCATGTCGCAGATTTCCTTGTAGGATAGGAGTTAGAATAGTATCTGTAGAAACTTGAGCAGGTAAAAGATCTATATCTTCAGCAAAACAGATGAACATATATCTGTTCATGATCATCTGGGCGTAATGAATTGAATCAAGTCTAGATAGTTCATTAATCTCTTCAAACTCTTTTATTAGCATCAATCTTGTTTCATTATATAATTTATAAAATTCTTTTTCCAGTTCTCTTTCTATGACAACTGTTTTATCCATTAATCTATCAATATAACCTGTGTCGATGTAGCTCTTCTTGGAGAATGAAAGCATGAAATAGGAGAAGAGTGTTTTATCTAATAGTTCATTGGCAGTAAATGATATGTAATGGCCTTTCTTATGCCAATTGTAAAGCCTGAATTCATTATAGTTAGATACAAGTATCCAGTCAATATCTCCAGTATGTTGGGCGTAATCAAAAGCTTGGTCAACAGGTGTTCGTTTATCATTCACCCGATTTTGTGGTTTGTCCAGGTCTGTTTTTTGGTCCTTAAGTTCAACCACCATGAACTTCTTATCGCCAGATTTTAATATAAACTCGCTTTTACCTCGTCCATGTTCTTCTTTCTCATCAACAAGAACGTTTTCATCAAGATCATAACCTAAAATGTCTTTTAACCAAACTTCATAAAAATAGATATAATTCTTAGTTTCTGCCTCAAACTGGCCTTGATCCATTTTTTGGATATGTTTTAAAATAAGCTCATGCTTTGAGATAGTTAATTTAAAATCCTTAGAATACTTACGCAGTAAAGTTTGATTAAAAAGATCATTTCTCATTATAAGCATCTTTAATTCTGATTTAATTAAATGTTTTCACAAATTAATTATAATCGTTTGGAGATTATATAATAAAAAATAAATTAATCAGACAATAACTAATTAAGAAGAAATAATTTAAAATAGGGGGAAATTGTTGATGGTTACACTTAAATAATTTTATGGTTAATTATAGCTTGCATTTTTGCCGTATTTAGTTTTTACAGTATAACACTAAGTAGAAAATATAAAAATCTTAAAGAAGAAATTGCAAAACCTCAAAGACTAATGACTATGGGAGGAGATATGGTTGTTGGAACTGATTATTCTAATATATTGAATTCTCTTTATGATATGGTCCAAACTTTATCATATATTGGACTTTTTGGTTTAATTTTATCCACAATTGCAGCATTTATTTCATCATTTATTTAGACGATTAATTCAATCAATAATTTCGATTAATAGGGATTTTTTATTTTATAAATGGTACTAAAAATAATTTGACTGAATAATAAATAACAAGAATAACTAAAATAGTTAACACAACTACATATATCCTCAAAAATATACGCCTATGTCCTTGAACATATTTTCTAATTGGACCACTTATCGTAAGAGTAAGCATTATTAATAAATTTAATATCCAACTTAATAATAAAATAGCAAATCCTGTATTTTTAAAATTAGTAGAATATGGACTTACTAATGCCGTAGAAAATAAAATTAGAATTATACTAACAGAAACTAATACAATGTTCAAATTAGTTAAATGTTCTGTCTGTCCTAAAAACTCTTCATAATACTGTTTAGGAATCATAACATCTGTAATTCTCGTATTTAATAATGAATAAAAGGTTATAGTAAGTCCTGCTAAAATCAATAAATCAGATGCTGTTAATGAGGTTGTATTTGTGAAGTATGAATCAGAAGGCCAAAAATAAAATATTAATAACATCAATAAAAAAAGTAATAAACCAAATATGAAATAGGATACATCAACATTACGAGGTTTATGGTACCATCTTATCATATTTTAACCATATTATTATCAATAATTGAACTTACATTTATAAATAAACTTACTTAAACCAATCTATTCCTAATGGTTTTTCTGGTAATTTGATATCTGATTCTATGAGTTCAGATGATATTAATTCAGATTTAATTGTTCAAACTAAAATTATTTTATAGATTACTTTTCAACTGCTCTTGCATTAATCCTAATATATTTATAATTCACAAATAACCTTGGTGATCGTTTGTGGATGTAATTGATGCAAGGATAATGAAATGTAAAGATATTACTATAATTGTTGATAAAAAGATGAGAGAACGTAAATTTCAATATGAAAAATATATAATACGATTAGAAGATAACAACCCTTTTCAAGCAGATGAATTCGTAAAAATATTACGTAAAGAAGACTTTGACAAGCTCGGAGATCTAATAAACGAAGTCAAAAATGAAAGAGATCAATTAAAGGACCAGGTTAAAAATCTTCATAGAATGCTAGATGTTCAAGAAAAATATATAGAAAAAGTGGATAAACCTGAAAGCAAAGGTAAAGGGATACTTAAAAGTTTGATTAATTAACAAATTTAAAGTATCTTTAATTTACAATCCCATTAAACATTGTATTTCCTCTTTCTCAGGACTACTCTCAGTTTTATATGTTTTTGTTTCTTCTGTTTTATTGAATGATTCTAATGTTGTTTGTACATCAAAATCTAATAACTCTTCAACTTCAGCTTCTAATAATTCAAGATGTGGATCTAAAAATTTTATAGCCTGAAGTGGATCTCCAGAACCTTCATCTGGGATTATATTTTTAATACATAACAATCTTTTTTCTATTTCAGCATAGAAATCTAGAAACTCGTGCATATTAAATACTATCAAATCTTCATGTTCCTTAAACACTCCCAGATTATAAAAGATACTCTCATCCTTTTTCATTTCAATTACACTCAACCTCATAATATTACCTCCAACAATGTGGAAATAAACATATGAAAATCAAAGTATAACCCTCTAGAGTTAGAGCATTTGAAAAGTATTATAAAAATAATTAAAAATTTATTCAGTACCCTTGCAGTATATGTACCTTATCTATGGTACACCCATGGACTATTGTTTAAAAAAATTAGATCTGAAAATAAGGCTATATGGGGATATTTTCAGTATGTGTCAAAAAATGCAAGATATCAATATATTCCAAATTACACATTACTGAATAGTATCCTGAATTGCAATATATCGTTTTATTAACCTTTCAAACTATTATAAGCCATATCTGAAGCTTGAGATACTGATTGTGTATTACTTCCATATATAGATATATAATAAGTTACTCCGCTTGAGGTAAACATCATATCATGGTAGGTTAATATATTTCCTGAATTAGGGTCTACTAATGATTCAATATCGCCAAATACTTCAACACCATTAGGATTAGTGTTGTCGGTCGTGGAAGTGACATTTCCATTATTCTGTCTAGCTGAATTTTCTGTTGTAGCTATGCTTTCTTGTGGATCAAGTTGTCCGTTATACTTCTGGAAAAGTAGGTAAACATTACTATTTGACATAAAACTTATTGTCTGCCAGTTCTTAGAACCACTGATAATATCACCAGACATTGTTGTATTAGTCATATCTGATGGATACAAAAAGCTTACTGTGTTATATTTCATTGTACTATTCCCCGTACTACTAGTACAACCACTTACTGCCACTATTAATACTAAAACTCCCAATATTCCTATTAAACTCATTTTTTTCATTTAATACCCCCTATTAATTACTATAACAATCAAATATAAAATCTTTATTATAACAATAGAATTTTTTACTTTAATGTTTAAATAAAATATGAGTTTTAATTTAAAACAAGAATCTGAGACATATAAGTTTAAAATGGTATATTTTTCTATTTCACATGCTACAAAAAATGCAACAACTCAGTATGTGTAGAATATTATATTTAAGTTCATTAGAATTAATCTTCAATTTTTATCCATGTTTTACATTTTGGACAATAACATTCATTTATAACCATAGTTTCATTTTGGACGCGTTTATATTGACGATAAGTATTCATAGCACCATTAAAACCACATTTGGGACATTTCTTTTGTTTGCTCAAATTTGTTCACTAATTGATCAATATTTAAATGTTTTTAAATGTTTTTAGTAAAAAAAGCAATAATTTATTTCGTTATTTATAATATGATGTGTATATTAAAAAAGTAATAAAGATAGTTTTATAGTTCCTATCCCATATATACTCATTATTTTTTTAGATTTATACATGATTGTGTATATTTTGATTTTAATTTGAAATTCTTAAAAATATTGTATAAATTATTGAAATGTTATTCCGATATTCCTTCTTTTTAATGTTAAAATAAAGATTTAATTAGCAAAAATTAAGTTTAGAAAACGTTAAAATAACTTAGATTAAACTAAAGTAACTTTCATAATTAACTTGTTTCGTTTAATATCTTGGATAAAATATTATAGGATTATTGATAAATAAATCCATATTTTATCATATAATTTAAAAAAAGAAGTTATTAAGGTATCTAAAATATTAGAAAAGAAATTTTACATATGGCTAAGTAGACATATATCCGATTCCAATATTAGATACTTAATTTTTTTATTTAATCTCCTAAAACCATTTTTTTAGCACTGTCATGTATTGCATTTAACATATAACTCTTGTTTCTTTGGGTGATCCCTATATAATCAAAATTTGTAATATTTTTATAGTTCATCTTGTTCAAGTGCAGAAATAGTCTTTCCATGTTGGATAAGCAGGAAAGTGTACCATTTCCACTACCACCCGCAGCAGCCACACATATAAAAGGTTTATTTTGTATATCATTAATATTAGCTGGATCAAAGCTTGATTCACATCTTCGTAACCTGTCAAAGAATGCTTTTGCAGATTCGCTCATGTCTCCCCAATATACTGGTGTTATGACAACATAAGCATCAACTGTACCCATTGCATTATGGATATCATCAAAATCATCATCTAATTGACAGTGATTTTCTTGTAGGCAAGTACCCCATCCATGATCACAAGCATTACAATTGAGAATATTTTTATCATTCAAATGAATCATTAAAGATTCACCATTTCCTTCTTTAACTCCCTTTTTGGCAGATTCACCACAGCTTTCAGTTAAACCATCTTTATTAGGACTACTTGTTATTATCATTGCTTTAATAATTAGAAACCCTCCCATTTTTTATATCTAAAATACATTCTTTATTTATAATAAAACAATTTAAATTTCTTTTATCAAGTAATTGGTATATGAAATTCTATTGATGAATATAATCGGTTTTTAAGCGTTAATATGTTTTAATAATTTAGTACCATTTGCTTAGTAAAAAAAAGTTAATAATTGTATTTAATTAAAGATTCACTTTTTATGATTTAAATTGACTTTAAATTTCTTTTTTCTCTTATATCTTTGATTTAGATATTCTTTCATTATTTTATAGTCTTCTGATGAGGGACTTGGGCCTGTATAATACCATGAATGTGTTTTTAAATTTGGGTTATAAACCGTGGAGATTTTATCATCCCATATTTTTTTTTAAATAAATTATCTTATATGTTTATTTATAGTTTTTTATTGAGTTTAACCTATCGGGTTTCCATTAATTTATCTAATTGGTTTGCGATATGGGTCATTGCTTCATGATCTGCATCTGCCTTAACTTCACGTGCTTCATCCGCCTTTTTCTGTGTATGTTGTAATGCAAATAATGCCCATAACTGTATCCAATTACTTGATAATATTATTACAATAGCTTTAATATAATCTGGTGCAGGGATAGCTAATAATGGTATAATTATGGCCATATCAAAAAATATTATGGAACCTAAAACATGATTTGCAATCCATTCAAGAAGATTATCGTTCCAAATTATTAACTTAGAACGTTCATCTCTACATTGTTTGAGTATGGAATAAGGATGTTTAACATGTGGATTTTCTTTCATAAATTGATCACTCCAATTATATTTGATTATTATCATATGTTATCCAAAGAGATTTAAGTTAATGATCATGTCATTTTATTTATATTTTTTATATTCTAAACTCTAATTTAATCATAGAGAAAAATTTACAACATCATGAGATTTATCCCAGAATTTTTATTATACATAAATTTTACTTTTTGAACACAACATCCATATCATGATCTTAACTATTTTATATAGGGAATATTATAAACTAATTTAATGAATATATTTCATATATTAGAAGGTATAATTCGTTGACTATGATTCTTATTTAAATTTTAACTTTAAAGGTTGATAACATTCTATATCCATCTTTTAATTCATTTATGTCTTTAATATAAGGAGGAATAAGATTGAGTAAGGTATTTATCACATCTGCACTTCCATATGCTAATGGTCCGTGTCATCTGGGGCACCTAAGATCTACTTACATACCTGCAGATATATATGCAAGGTACAACCGAATGAAAGGAAACGATGTACTATTTGTATGTGCATCTGATGAACATGGAACACCCATAGCTGTTCGAGCAGAGCAAGAAGGAAAGCCAGCTAAAGAAGTTGCAGGCAGATACTATGAGATGATCAAAAATGATCTTGATTCTTGCAGCATATCATTTGACAACTTCTCAAGAACAACCGATCCTAAACATTATGAAATATCACAGAACTTCTTTTTAAAACTCTATGAAAAGGGTTTCATATATGAAAAAATTATAAAACAGCCCTACTGTGTAGAATGCTCAAGATTTTTACCTGACAGATATGTTGAGGGGATATGTCCCCACTGTAACGGTGAAGGAGCAAGGGGTGATCACTGTGAATCATGTGGAAGACATCTGGAACCAACTCAATTAATAGAACCAACATGTCTCATATGTAAAGGTACACCTGAAATAAGGGAATCTAAACAATATTTTTTCAAACTAAGCCACTTTCAAGATGACTTGCTAACATGGATAGAATCCAATGACCAACTACCACCAAATGTTAAAAACTATGCATTACAATGGTTAAAGGAAGGATTAAAGGATTGGATACTCACCAGGGATATGGAATGGGGAATACCAGTACCTCTTGAAGGCGCTGAGGGTAAAATAATATATGTATGGGGAGAAGCATTCCTCGGTTACATATCTTCAGCTGCACAATGGTCTGAAAAAACTGGTAAACCATGGGAAGATTACTGGAATGATGAGGCCATACATTTTATTGGTAAGGACATAATTTACCATCACAGCATATTCTGGCCTGCCCTTCTAATGGCATACGGATGCAAACTACCCTACACCATAATAGCTGGAGAATATCTTTCACTTGAAGGCAGGAAAATGTCGACCAGTAAAAACTGGGTTATATGGGCATCAGATTTCCTGGAATCATTCGATTCAGACACTCTCAGATATTACCTTATTGCAAATGCCCCGTTATCAAGGGATACAGATTTCTCATGGGAAGATTTCCAGCGAAGGGTTAATGATGAACTGGCTGATGTGCTTGGAAACTTCCTTCACAGAACATTTACATTTACCACACGTTTCTTTAATGGTCAAATACCAGAACCATCAGAGTTTGATGAATATGATAAAGAATTTGAATCCAGAATAAAAGCATTACCCGCAACAGTTGGAGATTACATAGAAAAATTCAAATTCAGAGAGGGTTTAATTGAAATAATAAAACTCGCTAAATATGGTAACAAATATTTTAACGATAAAGAACCTTGGAAAACTATTAAAACTAATAAAAATGTGGCTGTAAACTGTCTTTATCTGGCTAATCAACTTTCAAAGACAATGGCTATCACCCTCATACCATACATGCCTGTTAAAACACAGGAAATACTGAAAATATTGAATGTAAATGGGGATATTAACTGGGATGATGCTGCAGAATTTATTCCCGCTGGCCATTTAATTGGAGAAGCTAAACCCATCTTTACCAAGGTGGATGATGAGATAATAACCAAAGAAAAGGAAGAACTTTACGAAAATTTAAAGGAAGTAGAAACTATGAAAGATGAAATATCAATAGATGATTTTGCTGCTATGGATCTTAGAGTTGGAAAGATTATCGGTGCAGAGAACGTGAAAAAATCAAAGAACCTCCTAAAGCTCATGGTAAATATTGGTGAAAAAGAAATACAGGTAGTTGCTGGTGTTGCACAGAAGTACTCACCAGAAGAAGTTTTAAATAAAACAGTTATTGTATTAGTAAATTTACCACCTGCAAAGCTTTTTGGAATTAAATCTGAGGGTATGTTATTGGCAACAGACGATAATATTAGTCTTTTAACTGTTGAAGGTGCTGAGATCGGTGAAAATATAAAATGAATGAATCAGTTTTAATTGGTAATGCAGAGAAATTCCTTGACGGAATAAGACATAACTGGATTAAGGCCGAGGAAATTAATGATTTCCAAAGCTTTATTGATATTTATATGTACCTTAAAAATAATCTCGAAGAACTGATAGAGTTAAGGGACACAATGGAAATTAAGGGTTATAAAACACCCTACAGATCCCTAATGAAATATGGACGCATACCTAAATCCGAGATGAAAGTTGAGGACATGTATGATGTTAACAAACATACACAATACTTCCGTATGAATGCTGCTGCCAAAAAAAATATATTAGATCGAATTAAATCAGCTATAGCTTCTCATAAAATTGCATTAGGTCATCTGGAAGAGTTTGCTATTTTAAGTTGTGGTGATTGTAAAGGAAAATTCACTGGTCACGAACTATCAAACTTTATTGACGGACACTGCAACTGTGGTTCAAGCAATATAGAACTTGAAATAAGCCAACAGGGCGTTTACAGACTTGAAATAATTAAATATCTCCCATTATCAGGAGAATATATGGTTAAAATGTCGGAACTTTCTCCAATGGGAAGGGAGGCATTCAGAACCATTGTAAGAATACTTAAACATGAAAAGAGGGGAGTTGTTACCACTCTTTCACTTGTGATTAAGGTTTTTGAAGATGAAAGATGGGTTCGAAAACGGGTTAATATTGATGCTAAGGATCAGATGAATTATGAACGGGAAATACGTCATAAACATGGCTCAAATGCACGTATTGAATTCATGCAGTTTCATAGAAAGAAACCATCAATAATAAATGATAAACATGTACAAACAGCGCTTTCCATTGGATATGTTAAGCTTGCTGAGAACAGAGCCAGGAAAGTTTTTAGTCAAATACTGGATAAAATAATCATCAATTTGGATAAACTTCAAATATATGATGAAACAGTTAAAAAAGCTAAAAAAATGGCTATAAAAATGGTAGAAGATGTATATGACCGAGAACATATCCAAGACGAACTAATCCATGACATGCTTTTTAAGGAAAATCTAATGGATAAACAGGGTAAGCTTAATTCTAAACTTAAAATTGACATAGAATCCAAGAAACAACTAGAAAGACAACTCTTTGTAGAAGTTCCAAGGATCATGATACTGTGGGATATTGTGAAATGTTACCTATCAACATCATACGATAGAAGGAGTAAATACTCGGGACCATTTCCTAACCTTCGTCCAAATCTTGACACCAATCAGATCAAAGCATTTGATGATTTTGATCAAAATGTTGTTAATATTCTAAGAGAATATATGAAAGAAAACATTGTATATGTCTACGATATTAAAAATTTACTTTCAAAGAAATTTGATATGGAAAATAAGATGAAAGGACTTCATGTTAAAACAAATTCCAATGCTGCAGGTGCTGTGCTGTTAAATACTACTGGTAATATTCCCATTGACGTTGCAGCACATGTTTTTTCTGTTGATCCTAAAGATGTTAAGTTTGAAAGGAATAAATTTGAAACCTTTGGAAAACCCCAGACCAAAAAGGCTAAAAAATTCCTAGAAATGATAAAAGGATAAAAAGTTTAAGGGGCTGATTTTTTTTGGTTTTAGAAGTATATGTTAATGAACAGCTTTCATCTCGTAAGATAATGGAAATACTCGACAGCAACCCCAATCTGGAGAAGATAACATGTCCAGTCAGTATCTACACAAGGATCTCCAAAAAATATATGGATGCCCTAGATGAACTTGGAATTCTTGTTGAACCTGTTAATCGAAGGGGCAGGCCCAAAAAATACAGTCCAAATGATGCAACCAGAATACAATCCTTACTTGATAAGGGCGAAAGTCCAAAGGCAATATCAGTAAAACTTAACCTGCCAATTAAAACAGTATACTACCTTAAAAATTCAAGTCTTAAACGTGGACGTAAAATTAAATACACTACAGAAAAGGCAAAGGAAGTAAAGAAATTGTACAGTAAAGGTGTTCCTGCTAAAAGAATATCAGAAAATCTTAAAATACCACTTAGAACAGTTTATTTACTTATTAAACGTTAAATATAATGTTATCCTAATAATTATAATAGGCTACATTTATAATCATTTAAAGTAGGAGTCATTAGCTTAAAAATAAGCGGTTATATGGTGAACTCCATCACCTTTAATAAATTTTATATATCTCTTTTTCTATAAATATTTTTTTAATATTTTAAGGATAATTATTGAAAACATTAAGTGAAATTTAGTTATTTAAAATAGTTACAATCGTTGATTTATTTTCACTTGTAAGATCAAGCAGATAAAGAATAGATTTAGAAAAATCATTATTTAAAGAGTAAAATGATTATTCTATCTAGTTATATTTAATCGGTGAATCGAGTCAACCACACATAAGTGCAAAGTGTACTACCAATAGATTAGATGACCATAATTTAGATATTTACATTGATTCATTACTGACCAAAAGGCTCTTTATGTGATAATAACTAGAACTGTTAATATTTTATTATGAATGGTTATTTTTCCAAATTTATAAGGGATATAATCGGTATAATTATAGTTAACAATAAAAATTTTCTGTTTGAGGTGAAAAAAATGGAATTTGCAGATTTGATCCAAAATAGGTATAGTGTACGTAATTATCTATCTAAACCTGTAGAAGAAGAAAAGTTGAATAAAGTGCTTGATGCAGCACGTTTAGCTCCCACAGCTCATAATTTTCAACCATTTAAGTTAATAGTTATAAAGACCCATGGTAATGAAGAAAATTTAAAGCGTATATACAATAGAAAATTTTTTGTTGAAGCTCCAATCGTTATATGTGCATGTACACTAAAAGAAGATGGATGGACACGTGATGATGGTAAAAATTATGCTGAAGTAGATACAACCATTGCTATGGATCATCTAATCTTAGCAGCCACTGAATTGGGATTGGGAACCTGTTGGATAGGAAAATTTGACCTTGAAGCTGCAAGAGAGGTATTAAATGTACCAGAACGTGTTTTACCCCTAGTATTCACTCCTTTAGGTTATCCAAATGATAAACCCAGAACTAAGCAACGAAAGAGTATGGGTGATATTGTTCTCTATGAAAAATGGTAAAAACTATTTTAAAATAAATATCTATACATAAATAGATTTTTTTTTATTTTCCTGGAAATTATTCTATTTTCTTTATTTTTTCTAGAAATATAGATATCACAATTTATTTATTCTTCTTCGTATATTGAATTCATGAGTTCCATTGCTATGGTTTCTCCTGAAATATCTTTCATATCCCTTAAAATCTGGATTGATTTCCTGAAGTTTGAAGATAATTTTTCCATGTCTCCATTGATATAATCTGCAGTTCCAATTAACAGTCTTGAAACAGCTTCTCCTTTTTTATCATCTATTTCTTGGAAGTTTTCAAGTGATGCATTAAAATATTTAAGTGCATCTTTGGTTTTAAATTGCTCTAATGAAACATATCCTATGATGAGTAGTAGAGTTGATTTAGCTTTGTCATCTCCGATTCCATCGGACATTTCATATGCATTTTCCAGTTGTTCCATTGGATCTTCGGATTTAGCATATACCAAATATGTATCTGCTCCATTGAGCATGCCAATTACTTCTTCTATTTTTTTGCTTATTTTGGTATAATCTGATGATGGAACATCTGGTTTTGGGGTCTCTGCTGGGATGTTTGAAGGTACACCATAGTTATAAATTGCTTGAGCATCACCAGCCGAATCGAGAATTTCTAAATTGTTGATCTTCTCCTTTATTTCATCTTTATAATCAGAATTAATTTTAAAATAGAATTTATATGCTTTCTTATAATCTCCTATGGCAGAACTATTATTTTTATTGTAACGATTAACATCTCCCATTAAATCATATACAAGTCCTTGTTTACCCATATTCTCAAGTTCGGCATATATTTTAATTGCTTTTTTCAGAGTTTTGATTGATTCAGGTATATTTTCATTTTCAAAATGTATTGTTGCAATATTTATCAGAATTTCAGCTTCAGCATCTTTATATTCCTTTAACATTGCCTGATAATCTTCCATATTGTATTCTTTAGTCTCATTGGATTCTTTATCTGAATTTCCACCAGATAACATATCAAAAACACTTGTTATAATAAGAGTTTCTTTCATATTTTTTCTCTCCAAAAAAATTTATTTTTATGGGTTTTTATCAAAGAATAAAGTTCTATTTAATTGTATGAACTTTGTTATTCAAATATTTTTATTTTGATTATCTTTATATGATAATCATCAATTGATGTTTTTGAAATTATTTTGATTGACAACTATGCCATTGTCTGTTATTGTGTAATCAGATTCAAAAGTTTGAACTTCGTTAAAATCTGTATAATCAGATTTTATATGGATATACTGGCCATCTAATCTGATGGTGTTGTTAAATAATGATTTTAGTTCCATTTCTGTTTTTGGATCTGTGATACCTTCAGTGTATGCAATTAGACCCGTGCCGCCTGCTTCGGTTATTCTTCTTAAATAAGCCTTTAGGATTCTTATAACCATCTGATCTGGATTGAAGGCAAATAGAGTATTAAGGGAATCAAGTATGGATCTGAAATGATTAGAAGTTTTATATACATTTCTAGTTCCAATACCTACTTTTACCATTAAATCAGCGGGATTACTCACAGATGAAGATACCATATTGTTCTTAGTTTCAAATTTTCCACCTGAAAGATGGGATATTCCATCTATGAAATAGATGGTCTGATTTTGTATGTAATTCTTTATTAACCATTGGAAGTCCATCATATCTCTTTGAACTTGGTTAATGCCTTTATCGGTTGTAACATACAGGCATGGTTCTTGATTTGAGAGTCCGCTGTAGATGAATTGGTTACAGAATATGGATTTACCTGTTTTTGGAGGGCCGTATATTAATGTTGTTGATTTCTCGGGAATTCCACCTTCAGCAAGTTCAGATACTGTCAGTTGGTCAAATCCTGGAATTCCTGATTGTATATTGATCATGTGTATTGAACCTTTTGATTAAAATTTGATATAATAATTATAATGTAATGCCATTGTCTGTTATTTGATAGGGTGAACTACGTTTTCCTATACCTTTCATGGCTTCAATGTATAAATTTTCCCCATCTACACGTATAATATTGTCAACCATGGATTTTAGCATTGTTTCTACGATACTATCAGCTGATTCTTGTGTGTACGCTATTATTGGTGTTCCGCCTGCTTCATATACCCTCATTAAATAGGCTTTTAAAACGCGTATTATCAGCATATTCTCGTTGTATGCGAGTAATGTGGTTGCAGAATCTAATACAGATCTGAATCTGTGATTATTTTTATAGATATAATTTACCCCTGAACCTACTTTTACCATGATATCGGTTGGATTGTTGATATAGGATTGTATAAATGATTCAGATTGTGAGGGTTTTCCTTCGGATACATCTGATATGGTATCAATTAAATAAAGGGTGTTATAATCTAGATATTTTTCAATTGGCCAATTAAATTCGTCCATATTGGTTTTGAACTGGTTATAACCACTGTCGGTTGTAATATATAGACAAGGTTCGTCATTTGTGAGTCCTTTGTATGTAAATTGGTTGGTAAATATGGATTTACCTGTTTTTGAAGGGCCATATATTAATGTCGCCGTATTTTCAGGAATTCCACCTGTTCCATCATTGGAACTTGTGAGTTCATCAAATCCTGGAATTCCTGACTCTATTTTTGGAATCATATTTTAATCACCATATAACTGTTTTAGAAGTGTTTCCATAGCTAAGTCAACACCATTATCTTCAATAACAATGGTTGGAACTATGGGGATAGTATCGTCCAATTTCATGGCATCCCTTATTTTTTCAGGTGATAATGCTCCAGGTAGATCCTGCTTATTGGCTACAATAATCTTGGGAATAGCTTCAGCTTGGGTTTTGTTTATCATTTCCTTTGCCCTTCCAAATGTTTGTGGAGCACTTGAATCCACCATAATAAATGCACCAACAGCTTCTCTTGCCAATATATCTAGCATGAGATCGAATCGTTCTTGACCGGGAGTTCCGAATATATCTGCAATAAAACCATCGTGATCAACATGTCCAATGTCCATAGCAATGGTGGTAGGAAACTTCTCTAATGCTATTCTATCTACAGAAATCGATTCATTAGATATTGATTTGACAAAACTTGACTTACCTGCATTGTAGGGTCCAGTTACAAGAAGTTTAGGTATATATATTTTTATTCCACCAGGTTGCAGCACAAAAAAGAGTACCATTTTATTATCAGGATGGTTCCATGATGCGTTTGTAACCATAAACCCCTGTCCAATAATCACCCTTTCTTCTATACTATTTAAACTAACAACTGCATCAACATTATTTTTAATATTTTCTATTAATTCAGGATTATAGTCCCATTTGGTAAATATATATATTAAAATGGTGTTGTTTGCCTTTGCTTTTTTATTCAATTTATTAATTATTTTAATTACATGATCTTCATCTAGATAATCAATTAGTGTGGATAAATTGTTTATAATGCCAACACCATTAGGGATGTCTTCAATAGCTTTAAGTATAATCTCTTCTGTTTGATTTAATTCATTGATTGAATACTTGCCAATTGTTGGCACTCCTATAAACTTAGAGCTTCCATCTACAAAAAATGCTTTTTCTTCATTAAGATATTTTTCAAGATCCCATCCATAACTTTTAAATTCATATATTATGTTGTCGGGCTCTGTAACATTGGTAAAAATAAAACCCCTATTCCCCTCTTCAATTATTCCATTTAGGATTTGATATCCAAATGTTTCACATTCTACACCGGGTACAGCACTGAATAATATTGATGATCCCTCTGGTATTCCCCCTCCAAGGAAATCATCGAGTTTGGGTATGTGAGTTTTTTTCATGTCACATCTCCATTAAAATTTCATTTACTTGTGAGGCCCTTCTCTCCATTTCATAGAATATAAGTCCAATTTGTGCTTCAGGGTCTGTTAAAACTGTTAATATAGCTTTAATACCTGCAGGTATAAGTACTATAGTACCTTTTTCAGTTTTGACAGATATTTGGGATACAGTTCCAGTTGTCATCTGTCCTGATGCAGCTTCTGCTGCACCCATTATTGTTGAGCATAATGCTGAAAATATTCTGGCATCCACATCTGGTGGAGTTCTTGAACTTATTAGAAGACCTTCCTTAGATACGATACCACAAGCTTTTATTTGCCCTACCCTTAGCAGACCTGTTAGAACGTCGTCTAATTTTTCCTTTTTAGTTTTGGTCATATATACTCCTGGAAAATTTTTAAATATATGTTGTAAGATTTATTTTTTTTTAATAATAATTATATATAAATTTTATAAAATGCAATAATATTTAAAAGCATTTAGAAAAATGGTTTTAGATGGCTAATTTAGTGGGTAATACTTTTAATATTACTCCTTTTTTTTAGTGGAATGTAGTTATATTATTTAATATTTATATTTATAGAAATAATTAAAAGTATTGTTTTACAAAATTTTATAACATTTATTTATCCCATTAAAATAGATTATAAAAATCCTAATAAAATCTTATATTTATGATATGTATGGGAGTTGGTTCTTTATCTGTCCAAATCTAGGATATGCTATATTTACTTGTTTTTTAATTGGTATATTGGGTGGTCTTGTATTTTTTGTATGGGGCTGGATTAATAACTCATATTCTATATCATATGCTACCAGTGCCGCATTACATTCAGGTATTGTATTTGGTATTTTGGGTCTTATTTTAGGGTTAATAATTGGTAATTTAAAATAATAAATTATTTTAGAAATATTTTAATAAAATAGAGATAATTTCATACCCATCCCACATCGTATGTTGTTATAAAATAGTTATCTGAGAATGCAGGATTGTAATATATATTGGTTAAATTTTCTGTTTTAAATGATTTACAAATACTCCTTCGAACATAATAATTTATTCTATCCCCAATACATTCCCGGTCATCGGTATTATACACAGATTTAGTTGAAGCATATATTTTGAGCTTTATTTTATTTTTTTTATATACTGGATCGTAGCCTTCTTTTTCATATAAAACACGTATAAAAGTGATTTTTGAACCTGTTTTTAGTCATCCACCCTATTCAAACTCTGATCCCTAAAATAATCACCCATAAATACTATTATATAAAGATGATTTACATTGGAATTTAATAAAAACAGACCATATTAGATAATAACAAAAAAAAGATGTGTACATGTCATATTAACTTTAACTTACAGAAATAAGGAAGAAATCAAAACTATCTCATTAATCCAAAAATCTTCAAATGTAATAATATCAAATTTAATTCATTAAAATTAAGCAAAATTTAATTCATTTAAAATTCAATCATCTAATTAACTGAATATTAAATTCCATTTAATGTCTTGGTTCAATTTATTTGAATATGATATAAAATTCAATACAAAGGTGAATTTAGTGTATATATTGTTAGGTTATAGTAGCGGTGTTTACAGGTTTAATGAAATGGTAGAGTTTGTTGAAGATGACGGTGGGATTGTTCTGACAAGGGATGAATTCCATATTAGTCGTGGCTCTTACTTCATATCCCAAGAAGTACATGTAATATTGGTTATACCCCAAGAATCTTTAAACGATGTTAAAGACTTTGCAAAAGAGTTACAAGGTGATATTGAATATTTAGACGTTGAGAAAGAACAGAAAATTAATGTTTTATCTATTATACCAGTTTATAATCTTTTAAGTTATGAAGGTTCTTGGGTGGATCTAGAAACAATGAAAAATATAATTGAATGTCCATGTATAACTGAGGTTTGTAAGGAGTTTGAAGAAACATGCTTAGAAGATATGGAAAAAACATTAGATGCAATGAAACGGATGGATATCGTTGAAACAAGAGATTCGTCAGGTATTATTGAATATAAACTTAAAATTTGAAGAGAATGTTAATAATACCATGGTTACTAAAATTACTATCATATAATTGAATGTATTAAAAAATGAGTTAAATTGAGCCTTTAAAATATTTTTGATATACTATGAGATATGTAATATAGAAATGTATAACATATTGTAAAATCTAATTTAGTAGAAGAAGAAATGTATATGATAATTTTTTGAAGGTGTTATGTAATTTGGTTAGCTATAACTCGATTATTTTAATGGGTTTTGTAGTTGTAATATTGGGTATTTTATTGATATTCATTGGAACTGCATTACAATCTTCATCTAGTGATTCAAAGACTGAAATTCATACGGGTGGAGTTATTTTAATAGGTCCAATACCCATAATATTTGGAAATGATAAGGCATTGATATTGTTTGGAGTTATATTCGCAATCATACTAATGATACTGTCTTACTTCCTATTTTACAGAGGATCAATCTGATTAAAACATAACTAATAAAAACTTATATACATCCAGATACTAAGTAAAACTGTTAATATCTGTTTTAAGTATTAAATTGATAAAATAATAAATTATAATATACTAATATTCACAGAGAATTCTAATAAAAAAAAGATTTTTAATATTTCAGAAAAAGTGATGCTATGAAAATTTCTATCGTTATACCGGCCCTTAATGAAGAGGGAATAGTTGGAAAAACTGTCCGAACAGTGCCATTGGACAAGTTACATGAAAATGGATTGGAAACAGAAATTATTGTTGTTGATAATGCCTCCACAGACAATACTGCAAAAGAGGCTAAGGAAGCTGGTGCACGTGTAGTTTTAGGGTCTAAAAGAGGTTATGGTAATGCTTATCTCAAGGGTTTCAGTGAAGCAACTGGAGATATAGTTGTTATGGGCGATGCTGATGGCACATACCCATTCCAAATAACATATGAGTTTATACAACCCATACTAAAAGGAGAAGCAGATTTTGTGATGGGATCTAGGCTTAAGGGTGATATAAAGGAAGGTGCGATGCCTGCCCTTCACAAATATATAGGAAACCCATTTCTTACATGGGTACTGAACAAATTATTTAGTGCTGGAATATCTGATGCGCACTGTGGAATGAGAGCCATTAAAAAGGATACTCTGGATGATTTACATCTTAAAAGTGGTGGAATGGAATTTGCATCAGAAATGGTTATTGAAGCTGCACGAAAGAATGTTAAAATCGCAGAAATTCCAATTACATACTATCCTCGTGAAGGTGAATCTAAATTAAGTTCATTTGCTGATGGATGGAGACATCTGAGATTTATGATGCTTTACAGACCAACACCTTTCCTGCTTGGACCTGGATTGATTGCATTGGCTGTAGGTGTTATATTAACATTAACAGTTGCTATACAGGGGGATTCAAGATTACATACACTGATTTTAGGCAGTCTTCTATTGATAATTGGTTATCAGATGTTGTTAGCATGGATACATTTCGGTGCATTTGGTATTGTTTATGGGTTTTCCAAGAGTTCCGGGGTCGTTAAAAAAATTATGAGTTACCATTCACTTGGAAGAGAGTTAAGTATTGGACTTATATTTTTGTTAGCGGGAATTGTAGGTGGTCTTTATGTCCTTTACAGTTGGAGTGCTGTTGGGTTCGGATCTTTATACGAGGTTCAATATGCAATGCTTGCTATGATGCTGTCAATTTTAGGAATTCAAACCATATTCAGTGGAATGTTCCTTAGTCTGATGTTACTAGCCAATGATTATAAATCTGATTAAAATTTGAGGTTGAACTGGATGAAAATCGCCTTTATCTACGATGCTGTTTATCCATGGGTTAAGGGTGGGGCTGAAAAAAGAGTATACGAGCTAGCCAAAAGACTTGCTGAACGTGGACATGAAGTGCACTGGTATTCAATTGGATGGTGGTGGACTGAAAACGATCATAATGATATTATAATGGAAGGTATCAAACTTCATGGAGTTTCTGATCCTATTAATCTATATTCTGATGATAGGAGATCCATTAAAGAAGCTCTTATATTCAGTTTAAAACTTTTAAAACCATTATTTAAAGACAGTTATGATGTTGTTGACTGCCAGGGATTTCCATTCTTTTCATGTTTCACAGCTAAAATTCATTCTGGACTTGGTAAATCTAACTTGATAATTACTTTACATGAAGTATGGGGCGATTACTGGTACACCTATTTAGGTAAACCGGGCATACTTGGTAAAATTGTTGAAAGGACAATGTTGAGTCTGACAAACAATATTATAACAGTTTCGTTAAAGACAAAGAATGACCTTAGAAAGATAAAAAAATCTGAAAAATCTATTATAATACCTAACGGTATAGATTTCAACCATATTAAAGGGATCAGACCCTCAAATGAAGGGTCTACCATAATATTTGCAGGTAGATTGATTAAGGAGAAGAATGTTGATGTTCTTATACAGTCTCTTGTAACTGTTAAGAAGAAAATACCAGATAGTATATGTCTCATTATTGGAAATGGTCCAGAACTTTCAAAACTTGAAAAGTTAGCTTCAGATCTTCAATTAAAGGAGAATATAATTTTTAAAGATTTCATGGAAAATTATGATGATCTTATTGGATATATGAAATCATCCAAAGTTCTTGTACTTCCATCAACGAGAGAAGGCTTTGGAATGGTTGTTATTGAAGCCAATGCCTGTGGAATTCCTGTTGTAACAGTTGATCATCCTATGAACGCTGCTGTAGACCTGGTAATCGATGGTGTAAATGGTTTCAAAACACAATTAGAACCAGATGATATGTCAGATAAGATAATTAAATCCATTGAATCACAAAATGAATTTAGGGATAAATGTGTTGAGATGTCCAGTGGTTATGACTGGGAAATTATTGTTGAATCCCTTGAAAATGTTTACAAGACAATTATATAATATCCTTAAAAATACATATAACCATTAAATTTATTTGGAAATATTAAATACAGAAATCTGTTCACATTAAATGGTACCAACTAATAAATAAAACAATATAACTGTTTATAATAATTTTTAAATCAATAAAATATTATTTCAAAATATAAAAAAGGATTAAATTATTATGAAGATTGTACAAACACCGGTAAGGTTTTATCCATTCACAGGTGGAGTTGAAAATTATGTTTACTACATGTCCAAGGAACTGGTTAAACTGGGCCATGATGTCAAGGTGCTATGTGCCAACGAACCACCATCCAAAAAAGAAGATATTGTAGATGGTATTAATATTAAAAGGCTGAGTTATGTGGCTAAAATTGCCAATACTAATATTACACCAGGATTTCCGTTTGCATTGTCCGGTGAGGATTTTGATATATTACATACACATATTCCAACCCCTTGGAGTGCAGACTGGAGTAATATAATATCTAAAATTAAGGGTAAACCATTAGTTGTTACATATCATAACGATATAATAGGGACTGGAATTGCAAATCATATAGCAAATTTCTATAATTCAACAGCTCTTAAATCTCTGTTAAACAATGCAGATAAAATAATTATAACCCAACCAAATTACATTAAATACAGCCTTTATCTAGAAAAATATGAAGATAAAATAGAGGTTATACCAAACGGTGTGGATGTTGAAAAATTTAAACCAGTTAATATTCCAAAACATAAAAATACATTATTCTTCCTTAGTCTTTTAGATGAATTTCATAAATATAAAGGTCTAGACTACCTTTTAAAAGCATTAATATTAGTTAAAAAGGTTATTCCTGATATAAAATTAATTGTTGGTGGAAAAGGTACTTTATTAGAGTATTATCGTAATTTAGTTGTTGAATATGATCTTAAAGATAATGTTGAATTTCATGGATTCATTCCCGATGAGAAAATTGTAGAATATTACAGTAGTTCAAATATTTTTGTACTGCCCTCCATCTCATCAAAACAGGAAGGCTTTGGAATTGTTGTTTTAGAAGCAATGGCTTGTCAAACACCCGTAATCAGTACGGAAATTGTTGGTGTAGCCACTGATGTTAAAAAGAGTAAATCCGGGACGATTGTCCCTCCAAAAGATTTTGATAAGCTTTCAGAGGCTATTATTGAAATTTTAGAATGTAACAATCCCGAGATTATGGGGATTAACGGAAGAAAACTTGTGAAAGATAAATATACATGGTCGGGAATTGCTGAGAACACCGAAAAACTTTATAATAAATTAATATAATATATGAGTTAAGAAATTGTGAAAGTTCTAATTTTAACATATTAGTTTAGGAATATTAGAATTATCAAAATTTGAAATAAATTATTTTCACAAAGTTTTGTCATGCATCACAGGTTTATCATTTATATAAATGTACAGTTCAATAATATTTATAAAAAAATAAAAAAAAGATAATTAAAGGAGAATTATTAATGTTAAATATAATTAAAAAGTTTCAAGCCAAAGAATGGTTTATTATTACAATTTTAATGTTATTAATAACAGATCTGGTGATTTTACTGAATCTGCCATTTTTAAGAGCTATTTTACCCTTCTTATTCTTTACAATTGTTCCAGGATTTTTGATTGTTACTGTACTTAGATTGAACAAAACTGAATTTTTAATAAAATTTCTTTTATCTGTTGGTTTGAGCATATCTTTACTTATTGGACTTGGATTTTTCCTTAATATACTTTATCCCATATTATCAAAGCCGCTTTCATTAATTCCGGTACTATTATCATTGAATATTTTAATGGTTATCTTGACAGTTTCTGCTTATCGAAGGAATATGGAATTAAACACTTTTACTATTTTTAATTTTAAATTTAAACGGGAAGATAAATTATTAGCACCACTGATTTTCCCGATTTTATTCCCATTAATTGCAGTTCTTGGGACCTACCTCATGAACACAACACTAAACAACAGTTTAATATATTGTTTGTTGTTTCTGATTCCTGTTTACATTATTGTAGTTGCATATTTGAAGGACAGGGTTCATCCATATACTTATCCTATAGCACTTTTCACAATTGGTATGAGTTTGGTTTTGATGTATGCCCTTACATCCGCTCATATTATAGGTCGTGATGTTCACCAGGAGTTTTATTGTTTCCAACTAACACTCGCTAATTTCCATTGGAACATCTATGACTATTACAATCCATACAATGTTTGTTTAAGCATAACTATACTTCCCACAATCTATCAGGTTCTTTCTAATATGAATCCTGAATATGTTTTTAAACTTTTATTCGGATTATTGGGGAGTGTTTTACCATTAATGGTGTATGTTGTTTCTAAAAAATATTTAAACAACAAGTTCGCATTTTTTGCAGCACTTCTATTTGTGTTTCAGGTTTTCTTCATTGATATAGTGGATGCTGTTAGACAGGAAGTTGCTGTTATTTTCTTTTTCTTGGCGATTATTGTGATTTTTGACTGTTTTGGAGACACTAAATTTGAAAAGTCAGGTGTTAAGAAATTATTGTTTTTAATATTAGTATCTTCAATGGTTGTATCGCACTATGCAACTTCTTATGTTGCATTTGCAATGTTGGTTCCACTTTTATTGTTACCATTTTTCAGGAACCTTTACTATGAACGAAAGATTACCTTTGTTAATTTTGATGTTTTACTCATTTATTTCGTAGTTATAATCTTATGGTTTGTATTATATGCCAAGGTACAATTTTTAGCAGGAAGCGATGTAATACAATCAACTGTAGCTGCTACAGTAACAGCAACCGGTGCTGGTGGCGGTAATTATGCCTTTGAAACTTCCAGGGAAGGTACCGTTTTAAGTATTTTAGGCATAGGTATAAAGAATCTTCCAAATTTCATAGCGGTTATTGCAAATGATCTGATCTTCATAACCATTGGTATTGGTTTATTAACCTTACTAGGGAAATATAGAAAGATTTTAATGAATAAAACAGTGAATTTATATGGACAAATTAAAACTCTAGATTCTATATTTGTTTTAGCAGGAGTAGTATCGTTAACATTACTGGCTATGTTTATTATATTACCTTCTGTATCGTTCTTTTATGGCTCAGACAGACTTTTCTTTCAGCTTTTAATATTTACAGCACCAATATTTATAATTGGAACATTAAAAATAGCTCAAATTTTAAATAAAGTAATTAAAAAGCCTGATCTTAGAGTGGCACTTGTATTGGTACTGTTAATTTTCCTATTTATTTGCAATACCCATCTACAATACGAGCTTACTGGTATTTCATTCTCACCAGAATTTGATAAAACAGGAATAACTCGTGGTGAACTTTATATTTATGATGGTGAATTAGCTACAGCTTCATGGATTGGAAATTACCGTGCTGATGATATTAATGTTTATTCTGACGCTGTTGGTTTCACCCGATTGTTTATGTCAAATGTTAGAACTAATGTTGTTGGAATTAATTTTAATAACAAAACAATTGATGGTTATCTTTACATGGGAAATGCAAATGTTAAAGAGGGCAAATTTTATGAAAGCCTTGATAGTCAGGCAAATGTACAAACTTATAGTTCTTTCTTTACCAATAAAAGTAGAATATTTGATGATGGATATGGACAGATATGGGCTTAAAAAGAATAATAATAAATATTAACTCATATCATTTCTATTAACTCATTAAATACTCTTTTAAATTCTTTTGATTGGGATTCTTTATTGTACTCTGAGCTAATCTCTCTGCACTGTAACGAGATATTTTTTTTCCATTGCTCATCATGATCCCCCATTTCAAGTATTTTTTCTGCAATTATTTCGGGTTGATTATTTTCTAATATTAAACATTCAAGTCCGTTATCATCTAGTATATCTGATTCTCCAACATTTTTAGTTATGATTGGAATAAGACCCGATGCCATGGCTTCAAATACTGTTACTGGGCATGAATCAAAATCTGCTGGATGTATATACATTGAGCATTGTTTAAAATATTTATCTAGATTTTCTTGAAAACCTTCCTTGTGTAACCATGGATAATCTGCTTTTATTTTAGAAACACAAGATCCAACCATGTAAAGTTTGTATTCATATCCTTTATCATTTAATATTTTAACTGCATCTACAAGTAAATCAAATCGTTTGCACATTTCATGGTTTCCAATGAATAAAATATCTTTACTTTCAAGATCACAGTCTATTTCAAAACTGTTGTTAGATCCATATGGATAAACATAAGATATTGGTTTGTTATTATAATATTGAGATGCTATTCTCTTATTTAATGGAGATATAGCTATAAATCCATCAACATATGATAAAAGTTGTTCAACTATCTTTTTTTTAATTATATTCATTTCTGGCAGATCATAGAGAAGTGTATCTGCGTATAGTAGGATGATCTTTGTTTTTGGATTTTTGATCTTTTTAAAGACTGCATGGGGAAGTCCTAACCCTCCCTCTACCAATATTATATCATAGGTTGATCTGTCAAAAACTGATTTTATTAAATTTTTAAAGATTTCTGGTTGATTATCACCATAATAGTACCAGTTTTTAGTAACAGTCTCTGCAAATATGCCATGTACCTTGTGTGGTCCCTGGTGTGTAAAGAGGATCTTTTTCATGATCTATTTTTCCCATTTAAATTAATTTAATTTAAAATAATTTTTTGAACACTTAATTGAAAAGGAATTTATTTTCTATTAAAATATAAATAAATTGTACCCATTTTTATAGGATCCTAAGACCAAATTTAACAACACACATAAACTATGATTAGAACATTTCATGCGTGCATTATTTGTATACTTGATCGGTCAGACAATAGAATTTTTAGCGTCACGTGCTAGTTTTTTAATTAACATCGATGAATATCGGTATCCTACTTGTAACATGTAGATAGGCAGATGAAGTTTATAATTTTTTTCATGAGCCTTCATAAATTTAAGATTGGTTTTTATTTCCTTTGAAATCCCTCTGAATTTTACTTTACTCTTTGATGCACCAGCTTTATGCCAAACAATAGCATTTAAATTTGTGATCATTTTAAAGCCTTTATTTTTCATTTCAATACAGAGATCCACATCTTCACATCCAAAGAAGAATTCTGAATTTAAAAGCTTCGAAGGTAACATGTCTGTTTTTATAAGCAAAACAGCCCCAGAAATCCAATCTACATCGATTTTAGAATTTTGAATAGTTGGAAGTTTATCATTAAGATCTATATCATGATAGCCGGGATATCGTGATAGATCAACTGTTCCACCAACACTCCACAAAACATCAGTTTTATCATTAAAATTATAATAAAATGTTTTTGGGCCAATAACAGCTATTTTATCATCGTTTTCTCCGGTTTCTACCATTTCTGTTAAGAAATGTTTTTCAACAACAGTATCATTATTTAATAATAATATATAATGGGAATTTAAAGTGTTTAGGGAATATCTTATCCCTATATTATTCCCTTCTGCAAATCCATAATTTTTATCGTTTTTAATTAGGATTAACTTCTTATTTGATGGTAACTCCTGATACTCTGATTTATTTGTTTGGAGATTTTTTTCTGTTTCTTCCTTGGTGTACTCAAATATCTGTATGGGTTTGTTTTTTGGATTGTAATTGTAGAATGGAGATTTCTGTTTGAGTTTTCCTTTACAGTAATCCATGATCCTCTGGATGGAATCATCTTTTGAATCATTATCAACTAGCACAATATCATAGTTTGGATAATCTATTTGATATAGTGATTCCAAGCATTCAATGGTATCTTTCCATCCATTCCAATTGAGGATTATCACTGAAACTTTGGGGTTGTTGGTGTTCATTTAAAACCTTTTAACAGATAATATAACTGTTTATTGTCTGTTTCCTTTTTTGAGGAAGTAGTTTAGCTGATCTTTTATGATATCATTTAAACTGTGCTCAATTTTGGCACTTATTTTCTTGATCTTTGCAGTGTCTGCAAATAATATTGGTACTTCTGCTGGTCTAAATCTGTCGGGATTAAATTCTATTGGCACAATTCCCTTGTCTGTATGTACTTTAATTCCTTTATCTTCGAGTGCATACTCTAGGTCGCCTTCAAGTATCTTGGTGTCCACTACTGTTTTATCAAATTTAACACCAAAAATTGGTGAATCATCCATTTCAGTAGGATCTTCAATTAATTTATCTCCATTGAATGTTTCAATTCTATTAACATTCCATCCTGCTTCTTTTAAACCTAATAATATATAACTTAAAACAGAGTTTGTTCTCATGGACCCTTGGTTGTATACTTCTCCAGATTTACCATTTTCTGCTAGTGTCATATATCCTTTGACAATATCTTTAACATGTGACCAGTCTCGGAATGCATTTAAATTTCCAATGGTTATCTTGTCAATTTCACCAAATTTAAGTTTCATAATCTGGTTGGTTATAACGGATGTTACAAACATCAATCCTCTTCCAGCTCCTTCATGATTAAAAGCTCGTGATACTACGGTATTTAAGCCATATGAATGGTAATAATTCTGCATAAGATGATCTCCAAATACTTTAGATACTGCATAGGGAGACATTGGTCTTAATGGGTTGGTTTCTGCAATAGGAACTTCAGGAATTTTAACTGGTTCTGGGAATATGGTTCCGTATTCTTTTTTTGCATGTTCATAATGTTCTTTAGAAGAAATTACCAGACCATACTCTTCACTTGAACCTGCAAATATTATTTTTGTATTTGAATCATTTGTTCTAGCAGCATCTAAAAGGTTTGCTGTTCCTATACAGTTTATCATTTGTGTTTCTGGTGAATTTTCAAATGATCTAGGTACAAATGACTGTGCACCTAAATGGAAAACATAATCGGGTTCAGAAATTTCTAATGCAGTTGCAAGGGAAGTTATTTCTGTTAAGTCCCCTTCTATTGTATTTACACTATTTTCTATACCGTGATCTATGAGGTTTTTTGCTATGGTACCATCAGCACGTCTTCTAATTAATCCATAAACATTAGCATTTTGTTTTAACAATTCTTCTGCAAGGTATGATCCTGCAAATCCCCCTACACCTGTAATTAAAATATTTTTATCGTTCCAATTCAATTTAATTACCTCCATGCCCTTTAACATTGATTTTTTTTAAAATTTCTATTCTCATTATAAAATCAGCTTTGAATATTAAAATTAAATAAATTATATTTATGATCTTATCATTTAATTTCATACTTCTATGGGATATATTTTTTGTATTAACCTTTATCTTTATTGATAACACGCTTTAAATGTTTTAATAATCTTTCTCCAGCATGATCGAGTGTCCAATAATTTTCAACTGTTTTTATAGCATTTTTACCCATATTATATCTTTTATAATCCTTTGAGAGCATTTTTGTAACGGCTTCACCAAACAGCTCTTCATCTCTATCTATTAGGAGTCCTGTTTTTTTGTGGATAACTGTTTCTCGAACACCACCTTCTTTTACAGCCACAACAGGTGTTCCACAAGCCATGGACTCAAGAGGAACCAGGCCGAATGGTTCAAGATAGGGTGAATAAACAACCAATTCTGCTTGATTGTAAAGGATTGCCAGTTCATCATCATTGATTAAACTTAAAATTTCCATTTCAACGTTTAATTCAGCTGCATGTTTTTCCAGATGATTTTTCCACGGCGGATAACTTGAATTGGATACAACTATTAGTTTAGGACGTAGCTCCGGGTCAATCATGGCTAATGATTCAACAAGGAAGCCGTGACCTTTTTCAGGTGTAAATGTTCCAACTGAGAGTATAAATTTTTCTTCGGGTACCTCTAATGGTTTAAACATTTCAGGATCAACTCCAAGATATGATACATAGGAGTTGATTCCATACGTTCTCAATATGCTTTCCCGTGAAAAGTATGAATTTGAAAGTGTATAATCCGAGTAGAATGAGTTGGTTTTATCTATGTTTAATCCTCTTTTAACAACTATATTACTTCCTAAACCCCTTAAAGAACCCATTATATTATTTTTTTTACGCGGGAATATCATTTCTGATACAGCATCATTTCTTAGTGGTTGCTGGCAGTAAAATACCATTGGTTTTTTTATATATTTGAGTAAAAATGGAGCCATTGTGTATTGGTCTTGTTCAGAAAAAACAACATCATATGGTCCGTTATTTATTACATCTGCCATAATTTGTTCTGTTTTCTCTAGATCCCTTAATGAGATATGTTTTACAGCAGGAGGTATATATTTGAGTGTGGAGTAAATTGAGCCCCCCAGAGTTTTTGGAACTGGAAATACATGAACATGACCAACTAGATCCCTAAGGGGTAAAAATTCTTCGTTTGCTGTTGAAGGTACGAAAACGTCTACTTGATTGCCTGTTTTTGTTAAGTATTCCACATAACCATATAGGGCTCTTTTTGCTCCACCAGATGGTAAATTGTGAAAAACTGCGATTTTCAATGGTTCATGCATTATGTAATACCTCAAATTTTTTTTTATAACAGAATTTTGTTTTATATTGCTGAATAGTTTATCAAAATATAGTTAATGAATTTGTTAATATTAGATAGCTTTAATTTATAATTCTATTATTTATCTGTAAATACTACTGAATTTTCTTTAGGTATTTAAAAATTATTATGGTCCTCTTAATCCGTCTAAGGCACCTTTAATCAAACATTTAAATCTTTTAAAATCCTGTTGATTTATTAGATAATCCAATGATTCGTACCATAATCGGTACCCAAAGAAGTAGATTAGGAAATAGTAGTATTCATTTCTTTTGGCATGTTCTTTTATAACATATATTCTGTTTCTGTTAAGGTAGTAAATTTTGAAATCACTCGCACTTGATGCACCATATTTATGCCATATTTTAGACTTATAGGAGTAAATTGATTTATATCCATATTTTAATCCGGTTAAACACCAGTTAACATCTTCCCAGTACATGAAAAAATTTGAATCTAGGCATCCCACTGTTTTGATAACTTCACTTTTACAGAGTAAACATGCACCTCCAACATAATCCATTTCTATATAAATATCATAATCTCCATTATCGGGGGTGTTTGAAGCTAATTCATTGACAATTCCATGTTTAAAATCAACATTCCCCCCGCCTGCAGCTTGAAGTACTTCTTCTTGGGCGTAGAAGTAGGTTTTTGCACCTACAAAACCATATTTTTCGTTACTTTCAGCTGTTAAAACCATTTCAAGCAGAAATTCAGGGTCAACAACAGTGTCATTATTGAGTAGCAAGATATAATCAGGTTTTAAACTATTTAATGCATAGTCAATTCCAATGTTATTTCCCTTTGCAAAACCATAGTTGTCCTGATTTTTTATTAGGTTTAAGATTCTATTTGGAGAATCCTTAATTAATTCAGAATATTTTTCGAAGGTTATGTTGTTTATATTTTCTTCTGTGAATTCCACTAGTTTTATTGGTTTATTTTCAGTATCATGCATGAAAAATTTAGATTCAACTTTTAATTGACAATTACAGTAATCCCTTATTTTTAAGATTGAATTATCTGTTGATGCATTATCCACGAGTATTACATTATAATTTGGATAGTTTATTTTGTAGAGGGACTCGAGACATTCAATAGTGTCTTTCCAGCCATTCCAGTTTAAAATAATCACAGAGACCCTTGGATAATCTTTTAACATTTTATTCCTTTTTTTTATTTATTTATCCAATGAATCTTGGAAATTCTTTTCAAAAACATCAACTACTCTTTCCCATGTAAATTTCTTGGCTGTTAAAATCCCTTCTTCCTTTAATTTCTTAGCTAGATCAGGATTATTGTACATCTTTATAATGGACTCAGCAAGTGCTTCAGGTTCTTTAGCAGGTACCATTAATGCATTTTTTCCATGCACAACAAAGTCTCTGACTCCTTTGCAATCTGTTGTTATAACAGGTGTACCACAGGCCATTGCTTCAAGTGGTGGTAGTCCATAACCTTCGATGTGTGATGCAAAAACGAATAGATCGCTTGAACTGTATAATTCTGCTAGTGTATCATCACTAGGGCTTTCAATGAAGGTGTACTGAAATTTGAATGTATGTTTTTTTAGTAGATCATAGAATGTATCTTTACTGCATACTATAATTGGATTAATTTCTGGTATTTTCTCAGATACAATGTTTAAAGTATTTATTAAGTCGCTGTCTCCTTTGTAATCAAATCCCCTGAAAATTCCCATTATTTTGTAGCCTTCAACATCTTCCAGTATGCTTGAGCGAGGGTAAAATACATTGTGTTCAATTCCAACACCTGCAACATCTGCATCTTTACTGTAATTTTCCATTATCCATTCTTTAAGCCATTTTGAAATTGTGATAATGTTTAAGGGCAGGTAAAGACTTTCTTTAAACAGCATATGATAATAACTGCCATGTTTTTCTGCAAGTTCATCAAAATCCATGAAAAAGTAGAATTGCTTTCCCTTATTGCTTCTGTATACTGCAAATGAAGTAAAAAACCATGTTGCAACATTAATATCACAATCTGGAATTGCCTCTGTTAAGGGTTTTATAAGATCTGCTTCAAATCCCATTTTCATCTGGCCTAAAACAGGACTTATACTACTGTATCGTAATGATTCATGCGATTTTAATTGTTTAATGGGATTCAGGATCTTTATGAAGTTGGGTTTTTCAACATATTTAACCTTGGCAATAAGTGGAAACCATTTATGATCACCTTCCAGTGAGGTTATAATAACTTCATGACCCCTTTGGGATAGTCCGTTTGCAACTTCAAATATGGCTCTGACACCGCCTGTCACTGATGTTGAATAGAGTGTAAAATTTATTTTCATATCGATCTTACTTTAAATCTTTTTTTTATAATTAATGGTTGTCTCATATAATATTTTTTGCACTTTTAATATTTGATTATTTTGAATTTAGAGACATATAAATACTTATTTTTTTCGAGATTTTGAATTATGTAACAACCTCAATTATTTTTAAATATTTCTTATTCAATTTAATTATTTAATATTAATCTTATTTTTAATCTATAACTCTTTTATAAATGTTTAAATTTTCATATTATAATTTAAATACTATTTGTTTAGATTGGAATCCATCAATATATTAAATTCTAATAAAAAAACTTTAGTAGCTAACAATATCTTTGAATTTCAATTATGAGATTTTATAATTAGAATTATCTGTCTCAAGGTATATAAATAAAAATATTTATATATATTTTTATTGCATCTAATGTATATTATCCTTAATTACATTGATAACGGATTTTTAATTATTCATAGAATTATTTTAAAAAATCTGTTTTAAATTATGTACTGTACTAACAATTCATTAATTAGTATATTCTAGGAATTAACATCTTATTCAATTTTTTGAAATTTAGGATGATCAACATGGTAAAGAAAAAGTATGTATGCATATTTCCGGGGTTATTGAATTATCACCTAATAAAGGATGTGGGATCACTCCCTTATACTATGGGCAAATTTTTTAACTACAACTCAAATATTCTCACTTACAATAATGATAATTACAGTTATTTGGATAATGTGTTAAATGGAAACCATTTAAATCTTATTTATCTTGAAAAAAAATTTAATACTGAAACTCGTGATGTATTATACTATTTATTAAAAAATTCTAGAAATATAGATGTACTTCAATCATTTAATCTACACGATACACTTGGACTTTTTAGTTTCTTTTTTATCTACAAAATATTAAACAGAAAGGGTAAGGTCTATGTGAAATTGGATGCCGATGATTTAATAGTATCATTATTAGTTGAGAAAAAGGGTATTTACAGGTATATGCAAAATTTTATGATCAAACACCTAATAGATGTTATGAGTGTTGAATCTACTAAATCATATAAAAAACTAACAGAATCTGATACAATACCTTCTGATAAGCTCATACTAATCCCAAATGGTATTTCTATTAAATTTAAAATTGAAATTCCAGAAAGAAAGAATTATATATTAAATGTGGGTCATTTAGGAACAAAAGCAAAGGCTACAGAAATTTTATTGGAAGCATTTTCAAAGATTGAAAATTTGTATGATTGGAAATTAATACTTATTGGTAGTATTGATGAATCATTTAAGCCATATTTAGATGATTATTTTAAAATTAATCCTCATCTAATTGATAAAATAATATTTAAGGGTTATGTATCTAATAGAGATGAGATATATAAATACTATTCAAAATCGAAAATTTTTTGTTTCCCATCAAGATCGGAAAGTTTTGGAATAGCATTAATTGAATCTGCTTATTTTGGAAATTATTTACTTACAACAGATGTAGGCGGTGCAAAGGACGTATTAGATGTAACATATTATGGTGAAATTATTAAAATGGATGATAGCAATTATCTTGCTGGGAGATTACAGGAATTAATTTCCAATCCTGAGAAATATGAAAAGGATCCATATGAATTGATGGCACTGATAAATGATAAATTTAATTGGGCCAAATTATGTGAAAAGATTGATAAAAGACTAAATCGTTAAAAAAATTATTGAGTAATTTTTTTTTAAAATTAATTTTAATTATAATTAATCTCTGCCCAACATTTGTTTAAATAAATTGATATCTTCTTCTGAAAATGTTTTCAAGAGGAATAAAACTCCAAAATATATAATGGTAGCCATTACTATCACTATTATTAGATTTATATTTATCAAAAAAACGAATAGACCCATAATTAAACTTGCAATCACTGGTTTTACCAATATTTTGTGGATTGGGATGTTATATCCATTCACATTCATAATATGGAACCAAAATATGCAAGCTGACAGTTCTGTAATAACTGTTATGAAACTAGCTGCAATAAAACCATATTTTGGTAGAAGAAGTAAATTCAATATTATATTCAGTGCCATGACAATGAATGCTGATTTTACCATTTGCCTTTGCTTGTTAATAGAGTTAATTGCTGTTCCCAATATATAATTCACAAATATTATGGGTATTGCCCATATCAGTATTTGAAGAGCGATAATTGATTGGGAAAACCCAGATTTATAGATAAATAATATTAATGGGCTGGCAATTAAAGTTGTGCCCACTGCAATTGGCAGACCTATTATAATTAGATATTTAAAAGATTTCTCGTATGAAATCTTAAGTAATTCTTTTGATGAAACATTAAATCTTGATAACAATGGAAACACAGACATTACATATACAGATGGTAAAAACATTAACGCACCCATCAAACCATAGGCAGCATTGTAAACTCCCGCAGCTTCATTTCCATTTATTGCCTGAAGTAGAACTGTATCTATTCTAAAAGCAATTAACAAGAAAACACTTGATAATGTTAGTGGAATGGCTTCAATTATCAGAAACTTCCACAAAGTAATATCTATATATATTTTAGGTAAAATGAACTTCCATGCACAGATGATTATGCCAAAAATTAAGGAAACTATACTTGCAATGAGGTAGATAATGGCAAAATTGGTTATAGACATCTGATAGTAAATAATCAATAATATACCAGAAAACATTATAATACTGTTTATAATCTGTCCAATTGATTGATACTCCATTTTTTCATATGCCTGGAAAACCGAGTAGAAAATATTAGTAAATGCACCCACAACAAAGGATATTGTTATGAAATAAATTACTATGGCAATTTCATGAGAATAATGTTCTATATGTACTATTAAGAACATTAAACCCAAGGTAATGGTACTTAAAGCTATTTTAAGAACAATTGTATTCCCAATATATTTATTAGCCAATGATTTTTCTCTTGAAACTTCCCTGGTTGTCAGTGTACTCAGACCTAATTCTGTGAAAATTGATAGTAGAGCTCCTAAAGCAAGAGCAGTGGATAATATTCCAAAGCCTGCTGCTCCAAGGTATCGTGCTGTATATATTGTATAAAAAAAGGCTAATATATAACTTATAACTTGGGATAAAAGTAAAATCGATGCATTTTTTGCTATTTTATTTACTGCATTCATATATTCAGTTCCCTAAATGTTTAGATGTTAATATAAAAAGACGGATATGATATAATTGATTTTTATTAATTAATAAGAATCTTGTTCAAATAGTTATATTTTGTTTCTTTTATGATTAATATAAACTATTTGCCTATAATAATATCCAATTATTTAATATCATTTCCTATTCTTAATTGGTAAATGAATATAGGTTTAATATGAAATTATAGAGTAATACTCTTTCTTTACATTATGATTTAAAAAAATAATAAATTTTTTTGATATTGTTTAATGATTATGTTTTAAACCATTCAATGGTTTCAGTCAATTCTTCTATAAAATCATTTTTAGGTGTATATCCAATGGATTTTGCCTTGGATATGTCTGCAACTGAGTGTTTAATTTCTCCTGCACGTTCATTTTCATATATAGGGCGGATATCTTTTCCTATGATTTCTTTGATCATTTCAAAGAGCTGGTTAATACTTGTACTTTTACCCAGACCTATATTGTAGGAACCTGTTTCATTCGATTCTGCAGCAAATATATTGGCCTCAACTACTTGTTTAACACTTACAAAATCCCTTGTTTGTTCTCCATCACCATATATTATGGGACTTTCATTTTTTAGTAGTTTATCAATAAAAATAGGTATGACTGCAGCATATTGTGACTTTGGGTCTTGTTTAGGTCCGAATACATTGAAATATCTTAGTGCGATGGTTGAAAGTTCGTATATTTCTGAATATACTTTACAGTACAGTTCTCCTGTGGCTTTTGTAACTGCATAAGGTGATAGTGGATTAATGGGATTTTTTTCACTGATTGGAACAGTTTCTGTTTCGCCGTAAATAGCTGATGATGAAGATAATATTAATTTTTTGACTTCACAATTTTTTGCAGCTTCAAGTACCTTCAGGGTACCGGTGATATTAACCTCGTTTGATCTAAGCGGATTATTAACACTCTCGAGCACACTGGTCATGGCAGCCATATGGAATACGTAGTCAACATCTTCAAATATCATTTCTAACTTTGCTTGGGTAATGTCGGTGAAGTCTGTGTCTATTTTTGTAAAATCTAATCCTTCCAGGTTTTTTATGTTACCCGATGTTTGATCATCTACAATAACAATATCGTTATCTTCATTGAGTTTACTAACTAAGTGGGAGCCTATAAATCCAAGACCACCTGTAACTGCTACCTTTTTATTTTTCATATACACCCTCGAATCCTTTTATTAATATTGTTTTAAATTTAAACCACATTTATGTGTAGGAATACTGAACGATATACAGTATCATTACTTGGTAGTTTATACAGGTTGAATGTTAGGGTTTGGTTACTTCCAGTTTCTGTCGGTGTAAATGTGAAGGGTATATTTTTTGTTTCGTTATTTACAAGTGTATAATTCTGATTAGAAATAGCTACACCGTTTAATGTTGCGATTAGGTTATAATTGGTTGTTCTATCTTCATGGTTAACTATTCCAATTGTAACATTTTCAGATTCATTTAGACTTATATTGGTTGGATAGTCACCTGCTTGATTATTTGCACCCAGAATATATAATTCAGTGAATCTTTCATTAGGGCTTGGATTAACTATTATATATGCTGTTACACCTACAGCAACCACTAGTAAAATAATTATAATCAATGATACAGTTTTATCAAAATTCATTATGGCACCTTTAACATTTATATGATCTATTAGCTAATTTTTTTTATATTGATATTATATGTATTAATTATAAATTATGTATAATTGTCCCTTTTTTTAATATTCATATTCCAATGGATATATATAAAAATTATTGTTATAAAATCTTCTATTTAGAATATATTTTAGCCTAGAGTTATATTATAAGATTATACATTATTATGTGTTATAGATCAATAATTTTATATTTATTAAAAGATTCATCAACCCTTATCAAAAAAGGATTTAACAATGTTACTAAACAATCCCCTTCAAATGAATGACTGGAAATTCAGTTGGTTCATCAAACTAATTATTATTATACAAGTTTTAATGCTAGTTGTCATGGGATTAGATCTTAAAAATATTATAATTCCCATTATAAGTCCATTAATAGTATTTTTATATCTAACATTCATTCCAGGTTATCTTATACTGAGAATACTCAAAATACATGAGATGGGAAGTGTCACATCATTACTGTACGCAGTTGGTTTGAGCGTATTGAGTGTGATGTTACTAGGTTTTACAGCGAACACATTACTGCCACTTATAGGTATTTCCAATCCAATAACATTTATTCCACTAGCAGTTATTGTAAATGCTTACGTTATAATATTGGCTATTCTAAGTTACTTCAGAGATAAAGATTTTAGTAGTCCCAGTTTTATTGATACACATATTATACTCTCACCAGTATTTTTATTTCTTTGTTTAATACCTTTTATGGCAATTTTTGGTTCATATGCAATGAATTTATCCCATAACAATATAATTACAATGATTTTACTGGCTATATTAGCTATAATCTTTGTTCTGGTTATTTTTGACAGGATTCCAAAAAAATTATATTTATTCACAATTTGGATTATTTCAATCTCATTAATATATATGAGTTCGTTGATTTCACCCTATGTTTGGGGATGGGATGTACAAAACGAATATTATCTTGCTAATTTAGTTTTAACCTACTCACACTGGAATTATATGATGCCAGATGCTTATAATTCAATGCTGAGTATTGTTATGTTGGGTCCTGTTTACTCAATTTTAACATATATAAACTTAGACTATGTCTTAAAGATCATAATCCCATTCATATTTTCGCTGCTACCACTGGGTTTATACAAGATATTCAAAATCCAGACAAAAGACTCTAAAATATCATTCATGGCTGTTTTCCTTTTTATTTCATTTAATACATTTTATATCGAATTATTATCTCTTACAAGGGAAATGACAGCAGAACTTTTTTTAATTGCTATTCTGCTTCTATTTTTTGAGAGAAAATTTAAACCAAATTTAATATTACTCATGCTACTCTTTAGCATGGGTCTGGTATTCTCACATTATTCAACTGCTTACTTTTTTATAGCAGCCCTCATAGTAGTTACATTAATACTTGGATTTTTTAATCTAACCAATTTCAGTGTATCATGGAAAAAAATAGACTTTAAAGGGGATAAAAAACTTCTTTATTTATTACCTTTAATAACAATATTTACAGCGTTTTTTTCCTATTTATGGTACAGTAGCACTTCCCAGGGACTGGCAGTTAATTCAATTGTTGATGTGAGTATCTACATATATCAGGATTTCTACGATGCACTAAATTTAACCATACAAAATGTTGGATTAGTTCCAAGTCTTGTTATTTATATCATAATAGCCGCTTTAATAATAATATTCCTTGTAATCATAGTTTATCTGGCCAAAATTGCTTTAAAAAGATTAGTTAAGGTTGAACATCGACTTTCTGGTACTCTTGAAACTACTGTTAAAAAATATCTCAACAACAAGATCATATCTATTATCAGCATCTTGGTGATGTTGGTATTGTTAATTTTTTTAGGTGGTTACAAAACTTGGGTAGTCAGCGTTTTGAGATATTTTAACTTCTTAGTTGTTTACTTATGTTTTATGGGATTGATACTCGTCTTCTTTAAGGTCTACCAGGAAAGATTCCAGAACACCTTTCTGGCCTTTGCAGTTTTTGGTTTTATCATGTTGATGGGAGGATACATTGAGCCTTCATTTGAAAGTGCATTTAATATATCCCGAATATACGAATTATCTTTCCTGTTTTTATCACCATTATGTGTTATTGGTGGAATCAAGGTATTTGGTTCAATTTATCAAGTATTAACACGTAAAAAAATAAGTGGAGAAGGTGCATTAAAGATATTTTCTGTTTTCCTTCTGGTTTTCATGTTGTTTAACACCGGTTTTATAAGTGTACTGGCTGGTCAGTCCATTCCAATGCATCTATCCAACCAGGACAGATTATCCGATTATTATCCATTGTTTGATTATGAAGAGTTCACAGGAGCACAGTGGTTAACAGAAAACAACGTCAGCAAGAATATATATGCTGATGTCTATGGTAAATTCATTTTCTACAGGTTCACACCCAATATCAATAATATATCAGCAAACAATGGAATATCAGAATTTACCAATTATACCAGCCCCAACACCTACATGTACCTTAGAAAATTGAATACTGAAAATGGTTTCCTGGTGGGATATACTAGTGGTAGTAATCGTAATAGAATATATGCAGATCTAAGCAGTACCGCAAATACAAAAAACAGGATATTTGATGATGGTGATTCAGTTGTTTATTACAGTTGAAAATATTTGTTAAAATAAATAATATAAAATTTCATTGTATTCTAAATTAATAGCTCTAATTGAAATTAATTATCACATGAATAACAGATATTTATAAATATTATCCATATTTATCTCTCAAATTTAATTTCTATCAGTTCAAAAAGATTGAAAATTCATAATGAGTGTTAAATTCATATATATTCTTTAATTAATTATTGAAATAGAAAACATTTATATATCGCGTAAGCAGATGTTTTATCATGTTTATTCATGCATTTCCAACGATTATTATCATAAGTTATATATTGGCAGTTGTGGCTGCAATGGTCGTGGGACTGGTTTTACGAATTCCAATTCTACCAGAAAGGCCTATGAGATATTCATGGACTATCAGTATCATATTTCCAACATCTATACTGGCATTAGGGTTTACAGCCATGTTATTTAAACTTGGATATACTGGAATCCCAGTTGCAATAATAGTTGGAATATTAACAGCTGTCTTTGCCAAGTACTTCCTTGAAAGACTTTTACCAAGACCTCAAGTGGAGGAATATGCATGAATGAGATTATTGCAATTATAATAGCCGCTGTACTTTGCTGGTTAAACTTCGTATTAATAGATACATGGATGGGACTTCCAGAAGCACCTGGTGTTAAGGGTGCTGAGGTTATTGGAAGAGCTGTTAAAAAACGTGGCGGAGACCTTGCAGGAGGATTATTCCAGGGAAATATTGTATGTTCCCCTGATGCATCGGCTGGAACATTACTTGCATCGGCTGCATGTTACACTATCGGAACACCTGAAGGTGGTTTAGTAGCTGCTGTACTGGTATATGCTGGTAATAGATTATGCGCAGACCCAGGATATGCAGGTACAACAGGAGCACTCACAATCACATGTATCATATATGCTGCATCCTATATCGGAATAGGCCCAGCAGAGTTTATTGTTGGAATGGTACTGGCCATAGTCACAATACAGGGAATTGACCATCCCCTCGCATCTAAGTTACTCGGAAAAATTGCTGATAAGTTGGGTAGGCACACCAAATTAACCTAAATGGAGATTTAATCCTTATGGTATTTCAAGATCATCAAGACAATATAAACAATAAAATAACAGGTCGATAATCATGTTAACCATGTTAATACAGATACTAGGTATTATCGTACTTTTAATGGCATTAAGAACTCTTTTTGCACGAGATAGATCTGAGAGGATGCTTTATCTCAATGCAATGAGTTTTGGAATAGCTGGAATGATAGCTTTATATATCCAGACACCCTTTGGAGCAATTGTAGCTATCACATACTTTGTTGCATCAACCATAAGCTCAAATGCCATAGCTTACTCTATTGGACGGGTTAAAAATGAAATAATCTTGGATGAATAATATATTAAATATGAAATTTATTTAATTAAAAAATTAGGATTATAAAAATGGTGGAATAAATGTATCCCTTTCTAGACCTTGTAACATTGACAAATGTATCGGTAGGTGTACTCTTCATTGGCGCTGCGGGTATTATTATGCTCAAAACACCTATGGATAAGGTTATTATGTTTGCACTTCTCCAGGGCGGTTTTATTGGAATAATAGTATCTGCTAAATATCTTGATGTTTCAATGGCAGCAGCCATATTCGATCCAATATCAACGATCATAATGTTAATTGCTATAACCAAGCTTGATGAAATACGTAAGAACAAATTAAAATATCAGGAGGAAGAATTCTTTGCTTGAAGTATATATATGGTTCTACGCTGGCTGTACACTTGTTATAGTTGGTAGTTTAGCAACTGTGATAGGTCCAGGGGTTAAGGATCCTTTGGTCAGAACTTTAAACACAGAAATTCCTGCAGTTGGTCTTTCACTCATATTTTTAACTTATAACCATACCATAGCACTTTTAACATTTATAGCCGCAACATCAATAATTACCCTGATACTTTTAAGAACAATTGTACGACTGGAAGAAATGGGGGCAGAACTTTGAAGAGTATAGGAAGATTTTGGAATTCACTTGCAAATCCAGATAGAATTCCTAGATTTTATGCATTGGTACTTGGAATCGTGCTCATAGCAGGATTTTTAATACCAATAGGACTTAATGATCATCAACTTTATCCCCGACCAGAACCTCAACTTCAGATTAATGCTCAAGATCCACTCGCTCCATACGATAGGGGAGGAGTAACCTTTGAACAGAGGGGAATAGTTAAAGCACAGTATCCACAATATTTACCAGCAATTGGAGAAATAACAGCTTATTTATCACCTATAGCAATGGGTGTGGATCATACAACACTTTACTATGGTACATCTATCTATTCATCCCCTGGAGGGCTTATAGATGAAATTCTCTATTATACAAGGGGATTCGATACAGTATTAGAATCTAGCATACTGATGATGGCATTTGTTATTGCCTCATTCATTGCATTAAACTTCACAATGAGGAGGGAGGACTGAGTTGATACTCGTACCCGACGTTGTTTCTCCTGTGGTTGTTGCTATATATGCACCAGCTGTATTTGTGGGAATAATCGTTGCACTTATCGGACTATTTGGAATATCCATCGAGAAAAATGATCTCCAAGTGCTCATACTCACTGATATTGTTGGAGTGGCCATGCTCATTATTGTTGCTGCAGTTGGAACAGACCTTGCAGAGTCTCTTGTACTACCAGGTTTAGTTGTTGAACTGGCAGAGATCTTAGCTATATGTGAGATACTTATGAGTCGTGAGATGCGTAAAACCGGTAAATCTGTTTCTTTAATACCAACCCCATTAAATTTTGATATGGAAGTTTTACAGACATCACCTGTGTTTATAGCAGTGATACTGGTAATATATGGTGCTTTTCTATCTGGATTTACTGGTGGTGCAATTGCAGGAGGAGGAATACTCTTCTATGTTATGTCATTAACAGTCAGGGGACTACCATCCGATCTTTGGGAGGGTATTGCAGGAGCATCGGGCATTGCATGGTGTTTATGGTTAACAGGATTTTTAGTACTGTTTGTATTCCCAAATTACTGGTTGTTAGGATTGATGTTAGCTGCATTCGGAGTATTTATTAAGGTTGCGTTTAAAGCAGGTCTAATAGGTGTCATGAACAGAGAAGAATTCAGAAAGGAGTAATCACATGGTTGTATCAATATTAGGCTCACAAATAATTGGAATCATACCCCTTGGAGACATTGTATTTTATATGACCTCCTTCAACCTGTTCATGTTCGCAGCAGCACTTGTATTTACATTTATTATAGCCATAAGCAAAACAGAAACACAAATTGAAGCAGAATTTGGTTCACTTGGAGACAGAGAGATAAAGGTTGCCAAGAAAGAATTCAAGTTCAGACGTTTCCTTGCAATTATATGTGGACTTGCAACAGCAGGTGCAATGGTCACAGGTGATCTTTTCGATTTCACACTTTTCGTATGTTTAATTGGAATAGTGAACATTGGAATTGTTGGTGCTGTTAAACAGGTAGATGTGTTAGATTCAGCATTCCAATATGGATTAATAGCTATGATAGCATCAACACCATTATTTGTAGGTGCATCTTTAATATTAGCAGCAACTGGAACTATAAGCATACTAGCAATCAACAGCTTGACTTATACAACCCCTATGATGCTTTTTGGTTCAATATTATTATTTCTGGGAGTTGCAGGCGAAACAGGAGTTGCTCCTTTCTTTGCAACTAAAGCAGAAATGTTCAGGACACCGGGTTCTCCATTTTTATTAATAATACACCTGAGCTCACTTCTTATAATAGTAAGAGTTATAGAAATACTTCTAATAATCAACAAACCATTTTAAGGTGAAAAATAATGGATAAACTCAAAATAATCAGCTGGGTACTTTTTATTGTATCAATAGGATCGATACTGTTCGCACTGATCTTCAATCCCGCAAGTTGGATAGTATATACAATTGCATTAGTATCCATACCCGTATCTGTACTATCATTTGGAATTGTTGGAATGGCCAAGGGTAATAAGGATGATGAAGAAGGAAAAAGAAGGGAACCATTTATTGGTTACTAAAATTTTAGGTATGATCTCAATTTACAAGGATAGATAACATGAATTCCAATATTACAACACTAAAGTTCAATCAAGATATTCAGCACAAATATCCGGTGATCAAATGAATTTAATGTTAAACATCTTATTAAACGTTTTTATTGCATTCTTTATAGGAAGTATCCTAATTGGACTTCAAAGAAAGATAATGGCAAGAATACAAGGCAGGCCCGGACCTCCAGTTATCCAGCATCTTTTACATACACTTAAATTCTTTATAAAAGAATCAGCATTTCCAAAAACAGCTGCAATGCCATTTTACGTTGCAATAACCGCAATGTTATTTGTTATTTGGGTCGCGGCTGTAATTGATGGACCAGTAACAGAAGGATCTCTACTGTTAATATTTGCAATATACACCATACAAAAAATAGGTGAACACAACGCAGGTTCCTCATCTGGATCCCCCTACGGTAAGATGAGTTGTGTGCGAGCTGTTTACTCAGCAGCTGCAGAGGTTCCCTTATTTGCAGTTTTGATCATAATCTACCTTAAAGCAGGTACGATGAACATATCCAGTATAATAAACTATCAGTCCATACACGGACCATTATTATTTACAATACCACTTGCAGCCATAATGTTCTTTGTTTTGATACTTTCAAAGTCACAATACTCTCCATTTGCAATTACCAAAGGAAAAGATATAGTATCAGGATATGAAACAGAACATTTCGGTCTCCTAAGAGGATATCTTATGATATCCGAGTCCATTGCATGGTATATGCTCCTATGGGTATTTTTAACAGTATTCCTAGGTCCTTTAAGTTTACCAGCATATTTAATTGGCATGGTTGTTCTAAGTGCTATAGTGGCATTTATAAATGCTGTAACACCTATCTTGAATCCAAACCATTCTGTAATGATGCAGGTTAGCTTCGCATTCATAGGTATTGCAGGTTCAATTGTGCTTCTCATGATATAAATTTTATAAATATAAGAGGATTTAAAAAAATGGAAAAACAAGAAAAAGATATATTGTTCCTAATGGCTCTTGCAGTATTCGGTGCCGTACTAGCAAGTGGATTGGCAGCTTTTCTACAAAGGTTGGTAGTAATACCGCTGACAATTGCAGTTTTTCTCATCATGATCCTGACATTTTTCCAGTACAAACATAAATTTGTGCACTTGGCAGAGAATGCTGAGAAATGGGCCATGATAATAGTGTTAATAGGGATAATACTCACATTAATACATCTTTACAGGCCGGCATAATAATGGTGATTTAATGAACGATGCAACTTATTTAATATATATAATTTCATTTGTATTAGGATCCATAGTGGGTCTTGTACTAAGTTACAGAAAGTACACTGCACCATATGTAACCAAAAATATAGATATAATAGCATTAGCTGTGTCCATAATAGGATGGATGCTGGTTATAAACAGTCACTTAATCACATTTATACCGGTATACTTAAGCATTACTATAGGAATTTTCTTAGTGGCAATGGTCCTTGGAATGAGACCTGGATATGGTAGATATGAAACAGTTATTGGATTTATTATAGCAGCAGTTGTTTGGATTGGGACGGTGTTGGTATGAATACATACAAACCAAATACAGAAATTGAAAATGTTGAACTTCTCATAACCATGAAAAAAAGGATACTTCACAGTTACAAATGGCATGAAGATGTTATAATACCATTTGCCAAGGAACTGGAAATATCAACAGATGAACTTGAAGAAATACTCATGAAACGTCTGGATATGTCTAGTCTTGAGGCTATAAATCCAAGGTTTGAGTCATCCAAACTTAGATGTATTAAAGAAAGGATACATGCAGATTTAAGACTTTGCTGGCTTTGTGATGTAATGAATATCATCACCAAAGAAAAATCAAACATAATTAAAAATAATATAGCATACGAAATACTTAAAGAAAATAAACCTTACCATAAAGCCATAGAAGAAGGCAGAAAGAATTTACTTGAAGAAATAATGAAGTAAGAGGTAAAGAAATGTTAGATGGTCTTAAAGACATTATAAGGAAGAGTTCCATACACGTCTGCCTTGTAAACACAGGTGGTTGTAATGGCTGTGATATTGAAATAGTAGCACTATTATCACCACGCTATGACCTTGAACAGTATGGTATTTATGTTCACAACAACCCAAGGGAGGCTGATGTTATCATAGTGACAGGTGCAATGGCAGAACAATGGGTTGATAAATTACAAAGAGTATATGCCAAAACACCTGAACCTAAGATAGTAGTTGCCGTAGGTAACTGTCCACTCACAGGTGATGTTTTTAACCAGGAAGGAGGCAATGTTCATGCACCAGTCTCTGACTTCATACCAGTGGATGCTGAAGTTTCAGGATGTCCACCACGTCCATCTGAAATATTAGAAGCATTATTAACAGTTGCACCAGGTGCAATAGCTGCAAGAGGGAGGCAAAAATTATGATACTTCCTATAGGACCTGTACATCCCGGTTTAAAGGAACCTTTACGTTTAAAACTTAAAACTCGTGGAGAAAAAGTTTTAAGTGCAGAAATTGATTACGGTTATATTCACAGAGGTATTGAAAGGGTTATGGAGGGTAAAACCTGGCAGAAAGGAATATTCCTAGCAGAAAGAGTCTGCGGTATTTGTTCATACATACATACACAAACCTTTGCAGAGGTGTTTGAAAAAATTGCTGGAGAAACAGTTACACTCAGGGCACAGTATCTGCGTGTATTAACCAACGAACTCGACAGGATACAGAGTCATTTACTCGCCAATTCAACCTATTTTAAAGCAATGGAACATGAAACACTTTTCATGTATATGCTAGGTTTAAGAGAACCTATTATGGATGCAATTGAACTTTTAACTGGTAATAGAGTCAATATGGGCTGGAATGTTGTTGGTGGAGTTAAAATGGATATCAAACAGGCTCATATGGATTCTATATTGGAGATAATGGATAAATTTGAATCAGAATATGGAAGATATGTTGAGATGTTTGAATCAGGACCATTGGTGGGTTTAAGATCACACGATGTAGGTAAGATGACAAGGGATGAGGCATTAATGGCAAGGGCTGTGGGGCCGATTGGTAGGGCATCTGGACTTAAACATGATGTTAGGGAACAGCATCATACATATAGGGATCATATGGACTGGAAAGTTGTTTGGAGAAAGGAAGGAGACAATTTTGCCCGTACAATGAACAGGTTTGATGAGATATGGGAATCTATAAGCCTTATTAGACAGGTTATAAATAATCTGCCACCGGGTGAGGTTCGTAAGAAGATTGAAATTCCTGCGGGTGTTGCAGAATATAGGAATGAAGCACCAAGGGGTGAGGTAACCTACTCCGTTGAAACCAATGGAAACCTTATAAAAAATATATCCATAAGAACCCCAAGTATAATGAACATCGACGCATGTGCCAAGTATATGCTTAAAGATGTTGCAACTGTTTCAGATGCTGTTGCTACATATGCAACATCTGATCCTTGTATTGCTTGTACAGAAAGGGTTATAATTTTAGATGAATCAGGTATGCATCTGGATTTCCATGGTGTCCATAATATAAACTCTAAATTAAAAGGATGATGTAATATGTCTTCGGTGATATGGTATCTATATGAATTTGCAAGAAAGTCCTGGGCTGAAAATTTTGCAGCTGCTAAGAGTAATTCTGAAATAATGGATAAACCATCCAGATTCAGAGATTATCCTATTGTACATAAAGAATATTGTATAGCTTGTGGTGCATGTACTGCAGCTTGTCCTGCCCCAATGGCAATTAAGCTGGTTAGGGATGTGGACAGTGCCCATGAACAGGGTATCACATATCCAGTGATAAATAATAGGGGTTGTATTAGATGTGGTTTCTGTGCCGAGGTTTGTCCAACAGATCCTAAAACTTTAACATGCGGTGAGAACCATCTTATAAGGGAAAAATTTACAATTCTCCCTGTGGATAAGAAATATGTTATTGATGATTATCTCTGCATACGTTGCAAAAAATGTATGAAAACATGTCAAGTAGGCGATGCAATTGTTGAAGAGAATAATAAGATATTAATAGACCAGAAGAAATGTATATCATGTGGGGAATGTCTTAAAACATGTCCTGTTAAGGGTGCAATTAAAGGAATTCACATAGCCAATATAGATGAACAGAAGGAGATCATTAACCTGGTTGTTGACACATTAGAGGCTGAAATAGAAGCTCATGAAGAAGATGTTAAAAAAATTGGCGAGGGTGAAGTATTCAAACTCGACATGGATTCTGTTGATCTAATAGAGAAGGCCCGGGCAATACTTCCAAACGATGAATTGATCAATGATATCATTGAAAATATAACTGACAGATTAAAACTTCGTATAATAACATGGGACAAGAATAAATGTACAGACTGTGGATTGTGCGTAAAGGAATGTCCATCCCATGCAATCCGTTTTACAGAAAATGGAGTAATAAGGGATCCTGATAAATGTTTAAAATGCAGTATATGTTATCAGACATGTCCATTTGGTGCTATAGGTTATTATATTGCAAGATTTTTATTTAAACCATCTGAAGATGGTGCAAACATCATACATATAACTCTAAAAACATCAGACCTACCTGTAAGGAGTTGATAATATTTCAACAACCATTAATAACGTTAAAAAGTATAGAAAACCTATCAGAGATGTTGAGGTTGATTATAATATAGATCACAGTAAATGTGAGGGGTGTGAAGAAAAACCATGCCTATTATCATGTCCAGTAAATGCTATACACAAGAACAACGCGGACCAGATAGAAATAGATGAGAAATGTGTTGGATGTGTATTATGTAGAAATGCATGTCCATATGATGCAATTCAAATGGAAACAACTTTATCAGAACCTATACGGGAAAACGTTCCTAATATTAACAAAAAGTTATGTAGACAGTGCGGTGCATGTGTCCAGGCCTGTAAAACAGGTTCAATACAGTTAATATCATCTGGTAATGAGGATGCACACAGTGAAATAAATGATGATACATGTGTACGTTGTGGATACTGTGCACGTGTATGTCCAACTGAAGCAATAAAATATGGTGAAATACTACCAAGATCTGTTGTTGGTGGTAAGGCTATTGTTGTTGACCAAAAAAACTGTATAGGATGCATGACATGTACAAGGGTATGTCCATCAAGGGGCGCCATTAATGTGGGAAAAGTAAGTAAATTACCGTTTATAAATCCATCATACTGTGCAAGATGCGAAGAGTGTATGAATGTATGTCCTTCAGCAGCCATCAAATACTCTTCAAGGAAAAGGGCCTTTAAAAATTTTAGTAAAATAAAAACCATGGAAATCGTATCGGAACTGATGGAAAAGGAAGCAGGAAAACTTTCAGCAGAAACCGTTAGGATTAATGGTATTCTAGAACAAATAGCAACTGATGTGGGACTGAAACATGCTGAACCACAGTTTAAAGAGGATGTAACAGATAGTATCAAGGATGGTATCAAGGAGATTATTAGTTCCAAGTTAGAAATTGATGATATGGTAGAAGTAATCGATGCAACCACACCAAAACGTTACATCAATGTTATTGATGATAACTGTATTGGATGCGGTGAATGTATCAATGATTGTCCTGTTGATTGTATTGAATTAGAAATTCCTTCCCCTATACATATAGATGATACATGTGTTTTCTGTGGTAAATGTGTTGACACCTGTCAATTCAATGCCATAAAACTTGGTGAAGAATATTTCACAGTTGAAAACAATAAAATATTCTTTGTAAGGGAGTTACTTAGGGGTTCTAGAGAAGGGGAAATAGTTTATGATGTTGATGCATGTATGGCATGTGGAGTTTGTGTAAAGAAATGTCCAACAAATGCACTCAGACTTGAAAAGGATGAAATAGTTGTTGATCAAGATAAATGTGTTCACTGCGCAGAATGTGAAATAATATGTCCTGTTAATGCTATTAAATTGAGAGCAGAGTCTTAATGTAGCAAGAAAGATAGCATAGATATGTTTAAATAAATATATTTATTTACGTTAATTTTTTTATTTGAATGAGGAGGATTATAAAATTGGGAAAAAAATTCTTTGTTTCTGATTGTGAAGGGCCTATATCTATTAATGATAATGCCTTTGAACTTTCAAACCATTTTATAGATGATGGTGATAAATTTTTTGAGATTGTTAGTAGATATGATGATGTGCTTGCAGATGTATTAAAAAGACAGGGTTACAATGCAGGGGGAACTTTAAAATTTATATTACCATTTCTAAAGGCCTACGGTGCAACCAACCATAACATCATCGATTTTTCAATTAGTAATGTACATCTTATACCCGGTGCAGTTGAAACACTAAAATTTATTAATTCTATAATGCCCTCATTTATTGTAAGTACCAGTTATTATCATTATATAATGGCTGTTTGTAACAAAACAGGATTTCCAATTGACAAAACCTATTCAACTAAACTGAACATGGATAATGTTGATATAGATACTGAAGAGTTGAATATTCTCAAAGAATATAAATCTGCAATTGTTAAAGATCCAGAATTTGAACTTTTAGATAGGATATTCTGGAAAGAATTGCCTAAACTTAAGATTGCAAGCATAATGGATACTGTTAAACCAATTGGTGGTGAGGGTAAAAAGGATGCTGTGTTAGATATTATAAGCCAGTACCATCTGAAGGCACAAGATCTTTTTTATATTGGTGACAGTATAACAGATGTAGAACCACTTAAATTTGCAAATGATAATGGTGGTATTGCTGTATCATTCAATGGAAATGAATATGCAATAGAAGAAGCAGAAATTGCTGTAATTGCCGACAATACATTAATAACATCGGTTATGGCAGATATATTCAATAGATATGGTACTGATAACGTCTATGAATTTGTAAAAGACTACGCAAGTGATCCTGAATATGCACTTAAATCACGTTTTGTTAATCAGAAATTTGCAGATAAAATGTTATCCTTCAGTCTGCCATATGTTGAGATAATAACTTGTAACAACATCAACACCATAATTGAAAAAAGCTCAGATATTCGTAAGAAGCTTCGAGGCGAATCCATAGGTGGTTTGGGTTAATAAATAATATTAAATTTCAGTATAACAGATTATTATAATAATATATGGGCTTTGATTATCATGACAGGAACCTATGGAAATATAAAATTAAAGGTGGAAGATACTTACTGTGAAGCATTTAAAGGAATATGCTGCAGAGTTATTGTAACGGCCGAAGATATTGAAACTGTTAAAAGAGCAGCATACGATGCAACTTCAACTCCAGGAACCGTAATTGGAAGGGTCGAAGGAGGTATTGAAGCCTGGGTGGATAAAACTGAAACACCAGACAATCGATATGGTGCATTAATTCAGTTCTGGTATAACACCAACGATATTGATAAGTTTAATGTTGAATTATCATACAGGATAAGACAAGACATATTAGTCAAACCATTTACAAGTCTTTTTGATGCATCCATCCATCCAGTGGGACATATGGGTACCATGAAAAATGTTGGTCACTGTGGAGATGGATATGAATGGGAAGAAGAGTTATATGGACGTAATATGATTATAGTTCCCATTGCAATACCTGACTTTAAAATTGAACGGGAATTAGGATATATGAATGGTATTATGGGTGCTAACTTCTGGTACATGTGCACTGAAAAAGAAACTGTAACATCAGCTGGGAAAGCTGCTTTAGATGCGATAAAAAAAATTGAAGGTGTTATTACACCCTTTGATATATGTTCTGCTGCCAGTAAACCTGAAACTAACTATCCATGGATAGGACCAACAACCAACCATCCATACTGTCCATCACTTAAAGATGTATTAAATGAAGTCTCAAATGTGCCTGACAACATTAAATACATACCAGAAATAGTAATAAACGGACTCAACAAAAAAGTTCTAAAGGAAGCCATGAAAACAGGTATAGAAGCTGTAATTGCATTTGATGATGTTTTACATGTTTCAGCAGGTAATTATAATGGAAATCTTGGAGAATACCGTATTAACCTCAAAGAGTTGTTCATATGAAAATGGAAGTTGTTGGATTTGGAGCATTAAATCTAGATAAACTATTTCATGTAAATAGGATAGCTCATGAAGATGAAGAAGCCTATATCACCGGTAAATCCGAATCCTGTGGAGGTTCTGCAGCCAATACAATAGTAGGACTTGCACGATTGGGCATGGAAACTGGTTTTATAGGCAAAGTTGCAACAGATCGTGAAGGAAGTTTACTCTACAACAATCTACAAAACGAGAACATAAATACCAACGGTGTACTTGTTACAGATAATGGAAGAAGTGGTACAGTAAATGGATTTGTAGATAATAATGGTCAAAGAGCATTATATGTTGATCCCGGTGTTAATGATGATATTAATACAAGTGAGGTTGAACTCGATTACATTAACTCTGCTAAAGTGTTACATATCACATCATTTGTTGGAAAATCAGATAAGAAATCAATTAAAACACAGGAAACTGTTCTTAATGAGATATCCACCAATGTCTGTGTAAGTTTTGATCCAGGCCGTCTCTATACCGAAAGGGGTTTAGATTTTCTCGAAAATTTTTTGATACGAACAGATATCCTACTTATTAACCAGTCAGAATTGAAACTTCTGACAACAGGAAATATAGAAGATTCCAGAAGATCTACTGGAAAATATGAAACCCAAGAAATTGCCGAAAAAGTCCAATTAGAATACGGTATAGATATGGTTGTAGTTAAGATGGGTGATAACGGATCCTATGTGACACATAACGGTAAATCTCACATTGCAAATGCCTTCGATGTACCGTGTGTGGATACTACTGGAGCTGGAGATGCTTTTAATGCAGGATTTCTCCATGGTTATATTAATGGTGAAAACATTAAAAAAATGGCATTAAAGGGTAATTATATTGCATCATGCTGTATAACAGAGCACGGCACAACAAATGGCCTTCCAGATCTAACAAAACTTGAGGATATTATCAACAATCAATAAATATATAATCTTAAAGAGTTATATATTATAAAAAAATATTTATCCCATCCATTGTTTAATATATGGTGTTCAATGGATAATTTACATCAATCATGATAATATAAATGATTATTGTTACAATATGAGGGTTAAAGGATATTATATAAAAAATAAATAATTAATTATACATCAATTCGTAAATGTAAATAATAGTACAAATGTAATTATAATTGGATTTATACGTTAAAATTTTACAAACTATATTAAAGGTGTGAGTATGGATATAACATTTAAAAAGAAGAAAGATGATCTGGTCTGTGATGTTGTTGCCAAATCAACAGATTTTGAACATGGAATAGAAGATTTTAAAGCGGAAATAGAAAATTGTTCACATGATCAGAAGTTCATTACTGTATCACCGGAATGTGTTAGATGCAACCTTTGTGCAGAAGAATGTCCAGTCAATGCAATAGAAGATGCTAAATTAACAAAACCCGCAAAAATACGAGACAATTGTGTTAAATGTGAGATATGTGCCCAAACTTGTCCTGTTAATTCGATTAAGGTCATTGAAAGCACATCTGATTTAGATGAGGATGTAACTTACAATTTAAAATCCATAAAGGTGCCTCACAGAACATTGAGAATGGAAAAGATTGATGTTAATCCAGATAGATGTACCTCATGTGGCAATTGCACCAAATTCTGTCCTACTAAAGCAATAACTGTAACAGAAGGGGAAATAGCAGTAATTGATAAGAATATTTGTATTGGATGTGGTTCATGTGCAAATGTATGTGGAGAAGATGCAATAACTCTTAAAAGAAAATTGGGAAATGTTATTAATGGTCAAAAGCTTCATGTAGACGAGGATATCTGTGTGTATTGTGGTGTTTGTGAAGAAAACTGTACAATGGATGCCATAAAACTTAAAGATAATAAACTTATCTTTTCAGAAGATAAATGTATAAAATGCGAAGTATGTTCAAAAAAATGCCCTGTAGGTGCATTAAAGCTTGAGAGGTTATCTAATGAACGTTAAAGAAATAATGGATACGGAATTTATAGCTGTAAGCGCAAATATGACAATTATAGAAGCATCTATTAAGATGGAAGCTCATAAAAGGTTTACAACTCCTGTATTGGACAATCGTAAACGTTTAATAGGATGGATCACATCGTTAGATGTTACAAGAGGTTTCAGAGAGAATCATAAAATAGTATCCGATATCATGCACTCAAAAAATGATATAGTACATGTCTATGAAAATGAACCAGCACGTATAGCTGTTTTAGCTGCTTCTAAACATAAAGTTGTTAGTATACCAGTTCTCGATAGTGAAGATAAGGTAGTAGGTGAGGTAAGAACCTTTGATATCGTTGAAACACTTTCTAAACTTTATGAGATCAAAGTATCCAAGATATTTGAAGCCGTTGTAAACGAACTCAAAGGTGTGACATGGGAGGAGCTCATGGAGGCATCTGCAATTATTACCAAACGAGAAACTGGTAAACCAGTAACAGCCCAAGAATATGAACAAAGAATAAAAAAATCAACCTTTGGTGAAGCAATATGGGCTACTGGTGGTCTTGAAAAGTTCTTTGTTGGTTTTATTGCTATAGGTGAACTTGTAATAGCTAGAAAGGTTGCTAAAGCTCGGAAGTAAATATTTTTTATTTAAAAATATTTATTTTTATATTTTAATACTCTTTTTTAAATGGTTCAAACAATTATAAACAGAGAAATTTGATCGCAATATATTTATATGAGATCTTTATAACGATTGTTATATAACTATTCTAAAAAAATATTTCATTATTTGATAAATATTTTTGAATAAGAAAGATGAATTTGAATCGGTTTCATTTAAAAAAGATTCTTTTTTTAAATATTCATTATTGGACGAAATAAATAATATTGGAGGGGAAAAATTGAAATTTGATACAAGATCAATTCATGCAGGACGAAAACCAGATCCTAATCATGGGGCAATATCAACTTCTATATGTCAGACATCAACATTTGTCTTCGAAGATTATAAACAACCAGGAAAATATGATTATTCCCGAACAGGAAATCCTACCAGAAATGCATTAGAAGATGCCATAGCAGACTTAGAAGGTGGAAACAGAGGATTTGCATTTTCTAGTGGAATGGCCGCAGTATCAACTGCTATACATCTATTAAAAAGTGGTGATCATGCTATTGTAGGAGATGATATTTACGGTGGTACCCATAGGTTATTCAGTGAAATCATGACCCAATATGGGATCGAATTTACATTCACCAGACTTAACTCACGAGAGAATATTGAAGAAGCAATACAACCCAATACTAAAATGTTATGGATTGAGACACCATCAAATCCCTTGCTTAACATCACTGACATGGAATTGGTTGCAGATATAGCTAAGGAACACCAATTATTAACTGTTGCTGACAACACATTTCCAAGCCCATACTTCTTAAGACCAATTGAATATGGTATAGATCTAGTACTTCATTCAACAACCAAATACATTAATGGTCACAGTGATGTTATTGGTGGTGCAATAGTAACAACTACAGAAGAACTTGCTGATAAAGTTCATTTCCTGTTAAATGGAATGGGTAGCAATGCAGCACCCTTTGATTCTTGGTTGATACTACGTGGACTTAAAACTTTACCACTCAGAATGAAAAAACACGCTGAAAATGCAATGAAAATAGCTGAATTTCTAAGTGACCATCCTAAGGTATCAGAAGTTTTCTATCCTGGTCTACCATCCCATCCAGGACATGAAATAGCAAAAAAACAGATGGATGGATATGGTGGTGTTGTATCTTTCAGATTAAAAACAGATGTTGCTAAGTTTATAAGAGGTCTTGATCTCTTCTTGCTTGCAGAATCGCTTGGAGGTGCAGATTCACTGGTTGAACATGCTGCAACAATGAGCCATGCTTCAATGACAGAATGCGCCCGTGAACAGGCGTGTATAACAGATGATGTTATTCGACTGTCTGTTGGATTAGAAGATTCAGAAGATCTTATCGAAGATCTATCAAAAGGGTTAGATAATTCATAATCTATAGGGGAATAATTATAAACCCCATAACATTTTCCAATGCTTAGAGGTCTTGGTTTTAATCAAAAACTTTATATGTAACGATAGTTATATAACAATTGTTAATTAATGTTTAGATTATAATTACCCTAATTTATTCTATTTATTTGGGAATAAAATAAAAAGGTAAATCATCTTAAAATTTTGAATATTTAAGGAATAGTAATAAAAAATATTAAATTTGAAATGCCAAATAATTTGTATTATATATTCAACTGCTGTTATATTTTAATTAATTCTTAAAACAGCTCAAATGGAGTTAAAGAATGGAAACTAATAGACCAATACTGGTTAGATACGGTGAAATCGGAGTTAAAAGTCCAGTTGTAAGGAAAAGATTCGAAAAAAAACTTATATCCAATATTAAAAAGTTGATTAAATGTAAAATTACCATAAATCAGGGTAGAATATTTCTTTTCCCTGGAGAATATGATAAAGCTTTAGATGATCTAACAAAGATATTTGGAGTTGTTTCATTCAGTCCAACACTATCAACAGACACTAATCATGATGCAATCAAGGCAGCTGTTCAAGATTATATTAAAGATTTAATGGAAAAGGGGGAATTTGACCCAGAACAACCATTTGCTGTTAAATGCCGAAGAGTTGGAACTCACGACTTTTCAAGTAGGGAAATGGCAGGATTCTGTGGAGCAGCAGTAATAGAATTAACAAATGCTCCAGTAGACCTTTCAAATCCAAAATTTAAACTTTACATCGAAGTTCGAGAAGATAAAACATATATATTCCATAAAAAAATAAAAGGAGCCGGTGGACTACCAATTGGTACCCAAGGTAGATTGATCTCCCTTGTCTCTGGAGGTATTGACTCACCTGTTGCAACTTATCTCATGATGAAGAGGGGTTGTGATATAACTATTCTAAACTTCAATAACCATCCATTCACTGGTGGGTCAAACGATAGGATAATTAAAATATACAAAAAACTTCAAGAATATGCATCTGGTTCAGATCTTAGAATTTATCAAGTTGACTATGGAGAATCCCTTAAAAAATACACAGAAGAAGCCCCTCCTAGAATGACGTGTGTACTGTGTAAGAGTGGAATGTACCAGATAGCTGAGAAAATTGCAAAAAGTGAAAATGCTCTTGCAATAGTTGATGGAAGTAGCGTGGGACAAGTAGCATCACAAACTCTTCCAAATATACTTGCTACACGTTATTCAACATCCATGCCTGTTTTAAGCCCGTTAATAGGCCTTGATAAAACAGAGATCTCTGAGATTGCAGAGAACATTGGAACATTCCCAATATCAACAGTTCCAGATAGTGGATGTAAAGCGGCACCAAAACACCCTGAAACAAATGCCGTACTAAGCAAAGTCCTTGAAGTCCAAAAAGAAATTGGAATGGACGATGAGATCTCCAAGGTAATATCATCTTTACATAGGATCGATACTGAATAATCGTTCTCTATAAATTTATTTAAATAAAAAAAAATGTTAAATTAGGAGGGATTGAAAAATGGCAATATTTTCAAAGATTAGTGAAAAAGATGTAACTAAAGCTATTGTATCTGGATTTGCAGAAGAATTCCTGGAATATGTAGAAAGTGATGTCGTAATAGTCGGAGCTGGACCCAGTGGTCTTATAGCAGCTAAAAGATTAGCTGAAAATGGTGTTAAAGTTCTTTTAATTGAAAGTAACAATTACTTGGGAGGAGGTTTCTGGATTGGAGGATACCTCATGAACAAGTTAACTGTAAGAGAGCCAGGTCAAAGAATTTTAGACGAAATAGGTGTTCCATATAAAAAAGTCCAGGAAGGATTATATGTTGCTGATGGACCACATGCGTGTTCAAAACTCATAGGAGCTGCAATGGATGCAGGTGCTAAGGTTCTTAACATGACCAAATTTGATGATGTTGTTGTTAGAAAGGATAAGGTTGGTGGAGTTGTTATAAACTGGACACCAGTATCAGCACTTCCAAGAGCCATAACATGTGTTGATCCAGTTGCACTAGAATCTAAAATAGTTGTAGATGCAACCGGTCATGATGCCGTTGTTGTCAAATCACTTGAACAACGTGGTCTTGTTGAAATAGCAGGATTTGAGGGTATGTGGGTTGAAAAATCTGAAGATGCAGTTGTTGAAAATACAAGTGAAGTATATCCCGGTGTATTTGTAACTGGAATGGCAGTTGCAACAACATTTGGAAGTACAAGGATGGGGCCAACATTTGGTGGAATGTTACTATCTGGTGAAAAAGTAGCTGAACTCATAATTGACCAGTTAAAAGTAGATGTAACAGTTGAAGATACTGAAACAGCTAAAATCAAGGGATCCAAATAATTATTTAAATAAAAGAATTTCCATCTTTTAGATATCCCCAACTAAACATGTGGTAGCAATGGGTAATGAAAACAATAATTCAAAGGCAAAAATAGTTGCTGTAAGCACAAGTCCCCTAACAGGAACTAAAAAAAAGAATGTATTTCAAGGTATTTTAATGGAGAATTATGGATTGTTAGGAGATGGACATGCTGAAAAACAGACAAATCGACAGTTAAGCCTTCTAGCACTTGAAAGTATACAGAAGATGAGAGATCTTGGACTTGATGTTAATCCTGGAGATTTTGCTGAAAATATCACAACCGAAGGCATTGTGCTTAAAGATCTCCCGGTTGGAACTAAAATAACCATGGGGACAAATTCAGTGCTTGAAGTTACACAGATTGGTAAGGAATGTCATAGTCCATGTGAAATTGGTAGAACAATTGGTAATTGTATCATGCCCACAGATGGTATCTTCTGCAAGGTTTTAGTTGGTGGAAAAATAAGGGTTGGAGATAAATTAGAAGCAGATTGATAAAAATTTATTTATAATCAATTTGCAAATTTTTTTTCTTTTAAACATAAATTAAATATTCTATAATTCAATTAACTTTGTACATTTTTATTTTAAATAACAAAAAATAGAAGAATTATAAGTTCTAATTTAATAAAACTTATTAATGTTTATATTGTTTGATATCATATTGTTAATAAATTTTTTTTAACTTATGAAATCCATTAATGCCTTGTTTACCTGGTCTGTATGGGTTTGGATAATGCAGTGTGGTCCATCTTTAATTTCTACATATTTATTATCCTTAATTACTTCGGTTAAACGTCTTCCTGAAGCATCTATAGGTAGTATTCTATCGGCATCACCGTGTATGATAAGTGTGGGCACATCCATATTTTTAATATCCTCACGGAAATCTGTTACCCATGATTTAACACATTCAAATGTTCCTATTGCAGATGCTCTTGATGCAACATTCCAACTGTACTGTACAGCTTGTTTGCTTATGAGTTTATCTTCATTTTGATCTAAATTGTAGAAATCTGAGAAGAATAGTGTTAAAAATACAAGACGATCCTCTTTTATACCATTCTTTATTCCATCAAATACTAATTGATCCACTCCTTTAGGATTATCAGAAGTTTTTAGTAAATATGGGGGAATTGAAGATATTAGTACTGCTTTATCAACACGTTTGGATCCATATTTGCTGATATATCTAGTTACCTCACCGGTACCCATAGAAAATCCTACTAATATGGCATGGTGCAGATCTAATGTATTCATTAATTTATCAAGATCAGCTACGAAAGTATCATAATCATAGCCAGTTGATGGTTTACTTGATAGACCAAAACCTCTCCTATCATATGTTATTACACGAAAACCGGCATCAAGCAAAACAGACTCTTGTTTTTCCCATGAAGCTCCATTTAAAGGCCAACCATGTATTAATACTACTGGTTTACCTGTACCATGGTCTTCATAGTGTAATAGAATATCTTTCGAATTTTCTTTACCAACATTGATAAATTGCATTTTTTTTGATCCCTCCAGAATCGAATATATTTTTTTTAAGAAAATTTTTTATTACAATAGTATTTGTGAATTTTAAACAGTATAACTATTTCGCCCTATAACAGCTTATTGCATCAAATATATTATATATCATAACATTATTATCTAAAAATTTCATTCTGGAATGTAGAGGTTATAAATAATTATTGATGATAAAAAAATTTATTATATTTAAATATATTTTTAAGCATAAAAAAAATTTATACCTCCCTAATCAAAATCTTACATACAAATTGGAAACCTAAAATATTATATGATATTAAAGTAGATGGATAGAATAAGATGAAAAAAGATACACCAAGTCGTACAGCCCAATATATGGCATTGTTTAGAGCCATTGAGTCTGTTAGATCAAAAAATCAAAGATTATTTTATGATCCATACGCTGTAAACTTTTTAGATAGAGGATTGAAACTTGTTGTTAAAAATTCATCAATACCCTTAATTGGAGATATAACCACAAAAATTATGGAAAACCAAGCACCAGGAGCTTTTCATCGGGTGTTGCAAAAACCAGATATATAGATGATCTATTTAAAAAAACAATTAAAATGGTGTTAAACAAGTAATAATATTAGGAGCAGGGTTTGATACAAGATCATTACGTCTTAAATTCTTAAAGAACATACCAATTATTGAAATTGACCATCCGGATACTGCACAATTTAAAATCAAAGTAATAGATAATTCAATTGGCCATCTACCAGAAAATGTAAAATATTATCAAATAGATTTTAATCAAGAAAGTTTAATTGATTTAGCTAAAAGATACAATTTAGATCTGGATATTCCAACTAAATTTATATGGGAAGGTGTAACCAATTACCTGCAACAAGAAGCAATTGGTAAAACTTTTGAATTTGTAAGAAAATTTTCAAATAAGAGTTATATAATTTTTACCTATATTAACAAACTCGTGTTAGATGATCCGGGATCATTTAAAAATACGGATAAGTATCATTCAATACTTGATGAAAATGAAGAAAAATGGACATTCGGTTTTAACCCTCAAAAACTTCCAGATTATCTAAATAAATTTGATTTAACTCTTATAGAAGATATGGGTGCAATTGAATATCGTAAACAGTATATGTCCGAAAGACAGAGTTTATTAAATGGATATGAATTTTATAGAGTTGCATTTGCAGAACTAGATAAATAGATAAGAGGGTTAGAAGGGATTAATATTAATTAAACCCTACTCTTTAAAGTAATCTCTTAATATAATGGAATTAATCCTGGATTGTTTCCTGTGATACATTCTCCTCCTTTAGGAGTTACTATGAATGTATTTTCAATTCCAACTATTCCAATATTTTTAATTCCCTTCTTTGGTTCAATTGCAAATACCATTCCTTCCTTTAATGGTTCATTAAATCCATTAGCTATTACAGGGATTTCATCGATTAATAATCCAATTCCATGACCTAGAAAATTAACCCTACGATTACCATAGCCCATAAAATTTTCTAAAAATTCAGTATCAAGATTATTCATAATTTTATTGTATATCTCTGAAGGTATGGCACCCGGTTTTAACATTTTAACAATCTCATTTTGTATCTCAACACATTGAATGTGTATTTCTATTGCATATTCAGGAAGTGATTTTTTAAACATATATGTCATGGTTTTATCGTGTTGTAACCATCATATCCACATCCGGCATCTATAAAAACAAGATCTCCACTTTTTAATTTTCTGTCACGACTTCCTATGAGTGGAACTGATGGGCTCATCCCATAATTTCCACCAGGTCCATTAAAGTAGCTTGGATAAATTGAGCTTTCACCAAATCCAATTTGTCCCAGGATAATTTCGGTATCAAACATACCAAAACGGGTTACACCATGATGACCTTCATTTATCATCACTTTAAACAGATCTGCTGCTAATTCTGCTTCACTCATACCATCTTTTAATATTCCGGGTACAATATCTTCAAGTACATGTTCATGGATTTTACCGGCTTTTCTCATTAAAGATAACTCATATTGACTTTTGACGGCCCTTACAGTTGCAATAACCTTGTCTAGGGGTTTGTAATTTTTAAATGGAAAATATTTTTGGAATCTATTGTATAATGCGATCGTAACGACTTCAGTCTCTAGATATATTGTTTCAATATTTTTGTCGATACTTCCAGCTGTGTCTCTATAGCTGTTCATTGGTTTAATATTATTAAATAATGATTCATTTAAAGCTCTTTCATAGCTTCTGCGTACCCAAAATGTTGGCTCATCGTCTCGGGGTATGATTAACATTCCATCTTGCATGGTACCTGTAAAATAATATTGGTTTATTTTACTGAAAATAACAGTTATATCCCATTCAGGATAAGTTTTTTCCATAATGATCTTGAATTGTTCCATACGATTTTGTAATTCATTTTTTGGTGTTCTTTTGATAATCATCAGATCATATTCTTTATTTGCTTTTTATAAAAGTATTGTAAAATCAATATTAAAACCGATTAAGAAAATAATAATAAAATATTTCCAAATCATTGTCTAAAATTTATTTAAAAAAACATTATTATTCAAAAATAAATTATATATTTACAATTTAAGAAAAATATTTAAAAATTTATTAACACAATACACATGCAGTTGAATAACTGATATGATCAAATAACAATCGATAATAATTAGTAAAAGTATTTTACATCAAAATATACTTACTACTAAAAACTGATCCATTGCTCTATTTCATTGCATTTAGGGCATATGTAGCATATAAGATTAGTGATGTTTAAACAAAGTTGTTGTTAGCAGAAACTTTCATTAAAATTGCATGATGTTATTTGGAAATAATTTCATAAAATAAAAAAAAAATATTGGAATATGGGATGTAAATTTTAGAATTACTATTTTATTAAGTTAAATATGTAAATTGAATTAATTTATCATTTTTAATTTCGTTAAAATTGATTATTTTATAATCATATGGATGTCCTGATTTCCTATTTCGTTATATCATGGTTTAACGAAGTGAAATTCGTAAAAATTTTATTCAAGAATAGTGTTAATTGGTTATTTTAGTTCAAAAATATAAGATAGTTACTATATGAATTAACAAAGTTATTTTAGATACGTATATTAAATTTTAGATTAAATATGAACCTTAATAAAAAGTTTTATAAATCTTCAAATGAGTCCTCTAACTTTACTCATAATAAATTTTTTAAATTAACAAAATCTCATCATTAATTCTTATAAGAACAACAATTGATCTAACCATACATAACAAATATTTAAAATCAAAAAAAAGTACATTCCACCTTCCGAATTTAATCCATATTTTTTTTTGGATAAATTGAAGTTTTAAACTTTTATATTATTTTGTATATTTATAATTGGAGGTTTTATAGCCACAGAAGATATTCTTAGCAACATCTCCATAAACATTTGTTCATTAAAGACCTTATGAAGATCAAATTATTATGTCATTAGCTAATTTTTTCTAAAAATCTTCAAAATATACATATTTAATATAGTCGATATAGGTGTGCACATTGATTTATACTGATTTCAGTTGTTTATAATTAACATCCAATAACAGAAGCATACATATGAAATAAAATTATTCTTCTATTACAAATTTATTAGAAATTGGAAGTCCTATGTTATATTTATATTCCATCTTATGAGATTGAATAATTTTATGAAAATTTTGTATTTACAATTTTATGAAAATATAATATTCCTAATAAAAATATCTCAAAAAAAATTATTTATGAATTGAATGTAATTTATGTTATAAAATCGTATATTTTATTTTTCATACTTTTGTAGTAAATCTAACTACCCATAATTTATCATTACTTTTTATGGTGGATAATTTTATTCTAATCAACTATTTTTTTTTGATTTGGGATATTGAAGTAAAATATTGATCCTTCACCTTTTTTTGATTCGATCCATATTTTTCCACCATGTCTTTCTATAATTTTTTGGCAGATTGCTAATCCAATACCAGTCCCCGGATATTCATCTTTATCATGTAATCTTTTGAATATTTCAAAATTTGTGCCTGATATTTTGGTGCTATACCTATACCATTATCACTTACACTAAATATCCATCCATCTTCATTTTGTTCAGCTAATATACTAATTTTTGGTGAGTCTTTATCATTAAATTTAATCCCATTTGCAATTAGATTCTGAAAAACGTGCATCATCTGGGATTCATCTCCAATAATAGTTGGAAGTGGTTTTTGTACGTCTATCTCAGCATTGTTCTCTTCTGATATTAAATGTAAATTAGATAAAACATTATCCATTACTTTGTCCATCTCGATTGAGCTAAATTCACTAGGCTTAGTATTCACACGTGAATAAGATAAAAGATCATCAATTAATAGTTTCATTCGCTGCGCACCTTCAACAATAAATTTTATGTAATCATCATCATCATCATCATCAAATTTACATTTATATCGTCTCTCTAATAATTGAGTAAAGAGTGCAACCATTCTAAGGGGTTCTTGTAAATCATGGGAAGATACATAAGCAAATTGTTCTAATTCTTTATTAGAACGTTTAAGTTCGTTTAACATCTCTTCGAGTTTTAACTCGGTATTTTGGTGGTCATGTACTTCTTTTTTAAGTTTGGTATTGCTTTCATGTAACTCTTCTTCGGTATGTTTTCTTTCAGTAATGTCTAAATGTAACCATAAACGACCATACGGTTTACCATCTATAGATAAAGGCACAAAATCCCTTAGGCATGATTTTCCTTCCCGCATTAGTACTTCTTCACCATGAACCGGTTTCCAATCTTTAACAATTTCCTCAATACGACGAAGAGCTTCATCAGGATTTCTATATGCACTTTTTATAATACTGGTCATTTCTAAAGATGAATATCCTATAAAGTACTCGGGTTCTTCATTTAAATAGAAATAGTCACAAAATTCTTGGTTAACAAACTCCACATTATTATCAGCTGTAACCAATAAAACACTTGCACTCATGCTTGAAAGTATCTTATAAAACCTGATGAGTGTTGTATTTAATATTTCTTCGGCTTTTTTTCTATTGGTGATGTCGATATTTATACCAAGCACACGTTTAACTTGACCATTATCATCATATATGGCCCCACCTCGTGCTGATAACCATCTAGTATCACCGGAATCATGTAAGATCTTGAATTCTAAATCGAATGGTTGATGATTAGCAATCCGACTATCACGTTCCACTTCTATCTTTTCGATGTCATCAGGATGGGTTAACATATGCCAGTCATCATAAGTTTTAATAGTACCTGGATCTAAACCGTACAGTTGTTCAAGTTCAGGTGTAAAATGCAAGTCATTTGTAATTACATTCCAATCCCATACACCTACACCACCACGTGTTTGAGCCAGACGTAATCTCTCTTCACTTACAAGAAGTGATTCTTCTATCTTTTTTTGTTTGGTTATATCACGCACTACTGCTACAGCACCCAGGATCTTATTATATTCATTTTTAATAGGTGCTGAACTTACTTGACGATATTGCTTCTCGCCACTGGGAAAAATAACAGTTTCATCAAAATTGGTAAGGATCTCCCCATTTAATGCTTGAAGTAAAGGAGAACCTTCCTTTAATCGCAATGAGTCATTAGAATCATAAAAATTTGATTTGGAGATTAATTTATTTAATGATAAATTTTCTTCAAATTTATTTTCTTTTTGGAATTTTCTAGCTGCAGCATTAGCCAGTATTATATTACCTTCTACATCAGTAAACCATACTTCATCGACAATATTTTCAATTAGGGTTATTAATTCGTCCTGAACACGGAGTGATTCGTCCAAAGAATCTTTTATTTCATTTTGCATCTGTCTACGACGGGTTATGTCATGTATAATTGAATAAAGAAGATTTTTCCCACCAACTGTTATTGGGCCGCTATAAACATCCACATCACGTATTTTTCCATTTGCCAACGTATGTCTAAATATGAAGTGTTCTTTTTGAATGTTTTTGATTTTTGCATTTCACCCTGAACATCGTTATCTGAAAGATTGTTTATTTGTTTAATGTTCATTTTAACTAGATCTTCATGGCTGTAACCGTAAAAAGAACTTGCTACAGGGTTTGAATCAACAATCTTACCAGTATTTGGATCAATCAGGAGCATGGCTGCATGATTATTCTTAAATAAACTATGATATCTCTCTTCACTTTCTTTTAAAGATTCTTCAGCATTTTTACGTCTACTTATATCCCTAATTATCATGAAAGTATCCATAACACCATTTTTATCCTTAAAAACATTTGTTGATATTTCTCCTGGAAATTTAGAACCATCCTTTTTAATAAAAGCAAGTTCACCTCTAGATCTACCATTTCTCGCTCTTTCATCCAGCAACATTACCTGGATTAGGATCTTTTGTATCTACTATACCGCTTCTTCCGAGTCTGCATATTTCCTTTTGTGTATATCCAAACAATTCTTCAGCAGCAGCATTAGCATATAAAATAGTTCCATCAGGATGTGTTAATAAAACAGCATCCATACTGTTATTAAAAATAGATTTATAACCTTCTATACTCGGATCAAGTTTAATATCCATAGACATTGCACACCTTAAAAAATCTTATTTCTATTAGATCTATCATTATATAATTTTTACTGTCGATTAGTAAATAAATAAGTTCCAATTATTATAGCAACTATGTCAAAGATAATAATAATCAGTATATCATAATACAATGGTAGTAAACTATGCCATCCACTGATCAAAACAGTTCTTAAAGCATCAACACCATATGTAAGTGGATTAATATAAAAAGCCCATTTTATCCAATATGGCAAATTGGTAACAGGAAACAACGCTCCACTTAAAAAAAACATTGGCATGTTTACAAATGTCACAATAGTACCAAAGCTTTCTAAACTCGTCATGAGACTTGCTATGATTAAGCCAATACAAGTTAAACCTATTGTTATTAGTATCATTACAGGAAGTGCTAAACCAACTGCAGTAAATGTTAGAGGTACACCAATAATAACACCAAACACAATAACTATGATTCCTTGGAAAATGGCTGCTGTACCAATTCCTAACATCTTACCAATAAAAATGGACATCCTGCCTATGGGTGCAACTAGTATTTCCTTCATAAAACCAAATTGTCTGTCCCAAATCACAGATATACCCAGGAATATACTGGTAAAAAGAATAGTTTGAGCTATAATCCCCGGTAACAGGAACTGTGTGTAACTGATGCCTGTAAAAGAAATTGCAAATCCTAATCCTTCTCCAAAAATTACAAGCCATAGGACAGGAGTTATAATCGAGCTGACTAAACGTGTCCTGTCACGAACGAACCGTTTTAGTTCACGACGCCATAAAGCATTAATACCTCTGAATTCGCTTATTGTATACGCCCCCTCATCCTTGCTGCCATTCCACTAAGTTCTTTACTTCCTCCTCCTTCTCTAATTTCACGTCCAGTATAGTACATAAAAACAGCATTCAGATCAGGTTCTCTTATGGTGATATTATCAACATAAATACCAATAGAGACTGCTAATTCAACAATACGTGCAAGTGCAGTATGGGCATTAATAACTGTTAAAATGAGTTCTTTCTCTGTTACCATAATATTATCTATAAGTTTGCCTTCTGCTAATTTTTCAGATAACAATTTATTATCACTGGATTCGATTATTATGGTTTCACCGGATAGTTTACTCTTAAGGTTTTGTGGAGTGTCTAATGTTATTATTTTGCTCTTGTCAATAATTGCAATTCTGTCACAGAGTTTATCTGCTTCTTCCATATAATGGGTTGTTAATATAATAGTGATATTTTCCCGTTCTTTCAAGTCTTTAATATAATTCCATATATGGTCACGACTTTGGGGATCTAAACCTACTGTGGGCTCATCTAAAAATAGTACCTTAGGATAATGTATTAAACTTCTTGCTATTTCCAGTCGACGTCTCATACCTCCAGAATAGGTGTTAACAAAATGTGATGCACGATCTTCTAACTCAACTAGTTTTAGTACTTCATCGATTCGTGATTGCATAACATCACGAGGTACATCATATAGATCTGCATGGAGTTCCATGTTTTCCATACCCGTAAGTTTATCATCTATACTTGGATCTTGGAATACAATCCCAATTGAACGCCTTACATCAGATGCTTGGTTCACAATATCATAGCCTTCTACTCTGGCAGTTCCAGATGTGGGTTTTAAAATTGTGCACAACATGGAAATGAATGTACTTTTTCCTGCTCCGTTAGGACCAAGTAATCCAAATATTTCCCCTTGTTCAACTGTAAGATTCACATCATCAACAGCTGTCATGTTGTTGAATTTTTTTGTTAAACCTGCAGTCTCTATTGCTTTCATAGTTTCTCTTCCATTTATTTAAAGAAATTTTTTTAAATTATTTTTCAGTTAATTCAGCAAGTTTTTGATTTGGATTTGAGGTGTAGAGACCACTGTGATAACATACTATCTTTTCTATGTCATATTTTGAAAATTTCTTTATAGAATCAATAGCTGCTTCCATATCCGGTGTATTATGTGGATATGGTCCTCTTAATTCACCATCTACGATATGTAGCAAATCTCCTGCAATCAAAATTTTATCCTTCTTAAGGTACAAGCATATGTGTCCGGGTGTATGACCTGGAGTGTGTATAACTATTATTCCACCACAGCAGGGTAATTCTGTTCTATCTTCCAATACTTTTTCAACCTTGGATTTTGGTGGATTTTGAAACATTTCAAGTAATGGTTTACGTTCATCTTCAGGCATACTCATTATTTTCTCCTGAAGCTGTGCCATACGTTCTGGTGTTATTTTATTAAATCTCTTCTCCCCTTCAATAAAGGGTTTATCATCTTTATGGGCCATTACAATGACTGGATGATCAAGTTCATTCTTGATATCCTGTATTCCCCCTATATGATCAATGTCTGTATGTGTCACAATTATTTGGTTAATTTTATCAAAGGATAAACCTGTTCTGGTTATTTCATCTTCTATTGTTTTAATTGCACCGGGTAAGCCTGCATCAACTAGTATCATGTTGTTATCATCCCAGATTAAGGTTGGGAAAATCTTGCTTTCAACACCTAACATGTTCATTGATATCTCTAACATTTCTACATTTTCTGCTATTTTCATAATATGGTTCCCCCAGTGTTACTAGTTAAAAATTAATGAATGACCTTAATTTGATTTAACATACAATCAAATTTATATTTACAATTTATATATTATATTGATTTAAGAAGTTAAATATCTTAATTTAAAAGAAAAAAATAGTTAAAGAGTAAATTAGGAATTTATTTCTATTTTATGTGAATTTGTCTTGGAAGTTCTCCACATATTCCTTCTGAATCAGTGGTTTAACAGCTTCTACCATGTTGCCCATTATAAAAAAGAAATCTTTATCCTTTTCGATCATAGCATCCATAATAGATTTTTCCATTCCTTTACGTGCTGTTATATCAGTCATTATCGATATGGCCCCGATATATTCACCTGTAAGTTTATGTAATGGACTTGTTGACATTAATACCCACAGATGAGAACCATTTTTATTTAAAAACTGTATCTCATATGTTTGACCAATACCCCTATTATTAATCTTTAAATGTTTTTTAAACACATTTCTACACTTTTTTTGTATAAAATTGAATACATCCTCAGTAATCAATTCATCCATACTATACCCTAACATGTCTGCCATTTGTCTGTTAACGTAGCTGATTTCATTTTTAGAATTGATTAAAAAGAGTCCTGACTCTATTTTTTCAACCATTAATCTATATTTTTCCTCACTGTTTCTTAGATCAATTTCTATGCGTTTACGTTCGATTGAATATTTGATGGACCTTGAAAGCAATTGTTTGTCTATTTGACCCTTGACAAGATAGTCCTGTGCACCTTCAGAAACAATATTTATAGCTAATTCCTCATCAATAAGACCTGTTAAGATTATTATTGGTAATTCCGGGGCATGATTGTTCATTGTGTTAAATGTTTCAATTCCCTGACTATCTGGTAGGTTAAGATCCAGTAGCATTATATCAAAATCTTCGTTTAAATGTTTTAAACCATCATCAACACGCTGAAAACGATGAAGATCAAATTTGTTATCGTAGATTTCTTTAAGCATCTCTTGAATTATTAAAGCATCTCCAGGATTATCTTCCACCAGAATAATACGTATCACTTTTTCGTTCACCATTTTTTTCACCTTGATGGAAGTTTAACTATGCTTAACCAGAAATTTTCGATTGATTCTACAACATTGATAAATTGGTCCAAATCAACAGGCTTTGTAATATAACAATTTGCATTCATTTTATATGTTTCAATTAAATCTTCTTCTGCATTAGATGTTGTAAGAATAACAACTGGTATGCATTTGAGACATTCATCTCCCTTAATCTCTCTTAAAACTTCTCTACCATCCTTTTTTGGAAGATTTAAATCTAGGAGTATTAGATCTGGAGATGGTACATCCGTATATTCTCCTTCCCCTCGTAAAATTTCCATTGCCGCTTCCCCATCATATGCAACTTGCATTGCATTGTAAATCTTTGCGTCTTTAAAAACTTCTTTAATTAATCTTACATCACCAGGGTTGTCTTCGACTAATAGTATTTCAATTGGATTGCTTACTCTAGGACTCATATATCTAATCACTCCTTATTGTAAAAATGAATTTATTACTGTTAACTGTTTCAGAATTTGATAGATTAAGTTTATTAAAAATTTCTTTAATTTCTTGTGCAACTTGTTTTATGTAAAATAGCAATTCTTTTTTAGTGGATTGTATTACATTATTTTCATAGGACCCTATTATAATAGGCTCTTTTATAATTTCAGGATTTATTATCCCCGGATAGTTTGTTTTAAATATTTTCTGTAAATATTCGCCTGATAAGTCAGAAGTATTTATCCTGCAGATTCTTTCTGATGAAGTGTTCCAGTAGGTTATAATATAATTTTCATCTGTTAGATCTGCTGTATCATTTAAAATAGACCATAATTCGATATGATTTGGTATATAAACTCGTTTTTTATCTATTTCTGATGATCTTTTAAAATCTGGATTGATATTGGATCCAAGTTTACCCTTCATATACCGTCCCCAACTCTTAATAGTTATTATTTATTTATTTAAAATCAGTATCATAATTATTTTTTCATTTAATTATAGAAATTAGCTTAATGTTATATTTAGTGAAATTGACAATTCAATGTTTTTTTTTCAAGCTAAATATTTAAAAAATGATTAAAAGGTTTAATTTATTTTTTTTTGCAATTTATTTAAGGCAGCTTTTGTGAATGCAGGTATATCTTGAGGTCCTCGGCTAGATATTAAATTTCCATCTTCAACTACTTCTTGGTCTATGTAGATTGCACCAGAATTTTTAATATCTTGTACAATTGATTTCCATCCTGTTACCTTACGACCTTTGAGTAGCTCTGCTGTGATTAGTATTTGTGGTGCATGACAAATGGCAAATACTGGTTTTTCAGTTATGAAATAATCTTTAATGAACTTAACAGCTGTTGGATAACCACGAAGATGATCGGGTGAACATCCACCAGGTATTAAAATTGCATCTAAACTATTTATATCCACGTTTGAAATAGATTGATCAATCTTTACAGGGGTTCCATTTCTTTTTCCCTTTACTGTATGGTCTTTTTTTAGACCTATATGGGTAAGGGAGTGTCCTGCATCTTTAAATGCCTTTACAGGTTCGGTATACTCTACATCTTCAAACATGTCATCGATTACAACACCTATTAAAGCCACTGTATCAACTCCCACAGATTCTAAAATAAGAAAGAATTAAAAAATTAAATTATTTCTTTTTTTTCTTGGCATCATTAATAGATTTTAATGTATTGACTGTAATTTCCTGTTCTAAATATCTTAACCTATCTGCTAAAAAGTCTAATACATGTCTCCTTTCCTCGAAAGGTACATTCTTTTTAGAAAGCATATTAATTAATTCTGTAGTACTTCTGACAGAAAATGAACCTGACTCTTCATCCATCAGAATGATATCTCTTTTCCCTAATTCTTTGGCTGGTGAAACACATACTGCACCTAAAATATTTCCTTTTTCATCCTTCACATCCATTGAACTTATGTAGTTGTGTTTAGTTTCATTTCTCATTTTGATTCACCTTAATCCATATTATTACATCTAATTATATGATTATATTTATTTTCATTATTTAATTATATATAGTTATCGTTTTTTTCATCTAATTTGGGTCTAAAATTCTTGTATTTGTTATTGTTACATGCCCCATTTTTAAAAAATAAAAAAGATAGTCCCCGAAGTTTTACTCCAGGAACTTTATCATGTAAGTCTGTTACGGAGGCGGTAGACAGACATGATCATACAGGCAGATATTTATCCCGATCTAATTAGGGGTTTTTTTTATAATTTTTAACTGTCTGTACAATAACATTATAGTTCATAGTATATAAATTTAAGCCATAGTTTCACCTTAATTCATGCTATTGCATCTTAATACTTTCTAACATTTTTTAGTATACTGAAAATTTATGGACATAATAACAGATATTAACATAATTAACTATCTATTTTTAATTATATGATTGAATTAAGTATATTCAAGGATCATAAGCCATATTTGAACTCTTTATTTATATTCTAACGATTGCAGAGGTTTATATACCTGTTGAAACATTTTTAAACAAATAGAAGTTATTATATTTAAATAAATTTAGATATAACCTGAATTTTAGATCTATGTATAATAAGTGAGAGTATTGTAATAATAATTTTATAATAAAATTTTAATTTATTTGTTTTGATCCTAATTTTATTTAATAAATTATAAATTCTAGTGTAATAATAATATATACAAAGAGGTGTCTGAACCATGAACGATAAGGAGTTAGAAGATTTTGTAGAAAACTTTAAAGGAATGCTCTGGGACGAATTAGATGATTCATTGGGTGATATGAGTCGAGAGGATCTGATAGCAATTATTGTGAAATTGAAGAGAAGGTACGGTTAATTATTACTTATTTTATTTTTTTAAGATCAATATAAAATATTTCGATCAAAGATTCTATAAAAAAATATATTAATAAAAAAAAGAATTTAATAGTTTAAACAGGTTAAAGAGTACCTTATTTACTTTTCAGCCTGTTCTTTTTCTGCTTCTTTCATTTTATAATCTGCAATTGCTGCTCTTAAAGCATCTGCTGCAAGATTTGAACAATGCATTTTAACAGGTGGAAGACCTTCCAGTTCATCTGCAACATCATTTCTTGATATTTTAAGGGCTTCTTCAATAGTTTTTCCAACAGCCATCTCCGTTATCATACTGCTTGTTGCTATTGCAGCACCACATCCAAATGTTTTAAATTTAACATCAGTTATTATGTTGTCTTCTACTTTTATGTATATGGTCATTAGATCTCCACATGTGGGATTTCCTTCCGTACCTATACCATCAGCATTCTCTATTTCTCCAACGTTTCTGGGGTTCTGAAAATGATCCATTACTTTATCACTGTACATTTCTATTCACCTTCTCCCTTTAACTATAAATAATAAAATTCATCTTTAGAGTTTAAAATTGACATATTATAAATTTAGTTAAGTTAATGTATTTTCTATATGTCAATTAAATATTGGTTTTTGAAACTAATAGAATTTTCTATAATTAATTATTATAACAATAGTTATATTCATATTTATATCTTTTCATTTAATTTAATCAAATAAATACCTGCTTTTTTTAACTATATCCTTTATTTCTTTTTATTATTTATTGATTTAAATTCGTAAATTATTGAGCTAAAGCATAAGTAGGTTGATCAGTTTTTATAATTGTTATCGAATAAGATCATGTAATTTTTTTATTTCGATTTTAAATATCACCATTCAAACTGTAACAGATCTCACTTATTACAATATTATTAAAGTATCAGTGAAATATTTAAGGTTCAAAAATCAAATATAAGGTTCATGAAACTGCAATAAGTTGTAATTGAGCATCATATGAAAATTTGTGGATTGAAAAAATGAAAATAGATAGCGAATTAGTTGGTAAAGAAGTCTTAGATACTTCCAGATATCAAATAGGTGTTGTTAAGGATGTTAAAGGGGATTTTGATTCCAAACGCGTTGAATCTATTGAACTAGATGAAGGAGGTATATCATCAAAAATTGGATTGGGAGATAAAAAAATATTACCAATCAAAATGGTGAATGAGATTAGTGATAAAGTTCTAATCAAAGGCCGGCTCTTCAAATAAATCTAGATTTTCACTCCATTTTTTTTTAGGGTTAACAGGATTGAATAGGTATAAAATCTTATAATTCTGGGAATTATAGAAAATTCAGTATATGGCTATAATGTTTGAATAAATGACAAAATAAATAGGTGATTTATATGGAAGAAAAATTGAAAAAACCATTGCATGTTAAAGAGGGGAAAGTTATTAGAACACCAAGTGAAAAGAATGTAACCTCATCCGCATCTGGAACAGGAACAGTACAGACTTCAAGTGATAAATCAATAAAGGAAAAGATGGGTGAAAAAAAGGAAAATATGAGTAATAAAATTCATGAGGTTAAAGAAGGTGCTTCAGAGAAAAAAGAAGAAATACAAGAAGGTATAAGTGACATCAAAGAAGAAGCTAATAAAACAAAGGAAGAATACGAAAAAGAAAGTGAAAAAGAAGGGATGACACCTGCTGAAAAAATATTAAATGATATTGTTACAAGATTCCGTCAAGGAACTGGCCAAATTAACGATGCAATATCAGATTATAATGCTAAAACAGAAGATAGTAAGGAATCTAAGGAAAACAAAGCTAAAAAAGCATTGAAACCATTAGTTGACGTTCTTGAAACAAATGATACTGTATATCTAATAGCAGATATTTCTGGAGTAAAAAAGGATAATATCAGTATTGGTATCTCAAAAAATAGTGTTGAATTAACTGCAAAGTACAAGGAATATCCCGAAATAGAAGATGCTAACTTTACTCAAAAAGAGAGAAGCTATGGTGAAACAAATCGTACTGTGAAGTTATCGAGTGAGGTAAAAGTTCACGAAGCCAAAGCTAATTTTAGAAATTGTACCTTGACCATTACTCTTCCTAAAGTGGTTGAAGATATAACTAAAGTAGATATTGATGATTAGTTATGTCCTCCAATTTATCTTGGAATCTAATAATTTCAGGATTCTTTTTTTTATTATTTAAATTTGTTAAATGTATAGAAATATGGGAGGATATTCTATGCGAGGAATAATCTACTGGTTATTGGTTATTATCATAATTATAATTCTGGTCAGAATTATAGTGGGAATTTTATAGAGATTTTATAATTTAATTAATTTAACTTTTAACAGCGTTTTTTGGAATTTTAAAAGGTATCTATTGTTATAAAATATCTGGGGTGATAACATGCCATGTTTCACGTGAAGAAACATCTTTTAAGGTAGCATGGGCTGCTGTTAAACAAACTTATCATAAAGATAATTCTGGAAATTGGCGAAAAGATGATGATTGAATAATTAAATACTTTTAGAACTTTTTTTTAGTTATTATAAACTAAAATAAAATTTAGGAGGTATAAAGTGGCTTCTAAAATGTACGATGAGATGATTGAACAATCTATATCTCTTAAAGAGACGTTAAAAGCTGAAAAAAATCATATGACTGAATTAAGTAAATATTTCCAAGATTTTGATAAGATCTATATAGTGGGATGTGGAAGTTCATTATCAACAGGTTGTAGTGTGCGTGATGCTTTAAATTTTGTATCTGACAAAAGTATAGATGTTAATACGGGTTATGAATTTTATTATCATAAAAAATTAGAGAAGGGAGAAGGTGGAGTAATTTTAACATCCCCATCAGGTGAAACAGGAGATACAATTGCAGCTCTCAAAAAGGCACAAGAATATGATCTATATATAGTAGCAGTTACTAATGAAGAGAAAGTAGTATGACAGATATTGCTGATTATGCATAGAATTTTTATATAAATAACCGTTGGTCATTTAATTGACTGAAAGTTTTAGTAGTTAAAAAATTCAAAGTTCGCTAAAAATAATTTTTTTTAATATTTATTTTATAATTTAATTTGGGATAATTAATAGTAATTATGGAATAATTAAACTTTATGTTAATATCGAATATTCATGATTTTAAGTTTAATCTGGTATTATTTTCATTAAAAAAGTACATTTTAATAGTTAATTTAAATAAATATGTTAAACAATTTAACAATAATAAAAGAATAATATTTATAAAATTCTAGTTTAGTAGTCGGCAAAAAGGAAGTGAGATCGTCAAAATAGCTGATAAAGATAGTAATAATGTGAAAAAATTAGAAAAAAGTATACAAAATGATATTTTTCTTAAAAATTTATTGAAAAATAATTCTATACCATTCTATATTGAACATCTTGATCAAAAAGTAGTGACAGTGAACAAAGCATTCGAAGAGCTCACAGGTTACACTCTAAACGAACTTAAAAATATTAATTCCATTAATGATTTGATAAATACCGAATTTAAAAGCCTTAAACAGGAAAAAACTGAGAAACTATTAAACACCGGAAAATCAGTCCCATATGAAGTGGCATTGATACGGAAGGATGGTACAGTTGTACCAATTCAGATATCATCACATCTTCTTAAAAATGAAGAGGAAAAATTGGAATATATATATTCATTTATCACAGACTTAACCCCACAAAGGAATGACGAATTTAAAAGAAGTTTATTTTTAGATAAAATTAAAGATGAGAGGGATATATTAGCTGTACTGGTAAATAATATACCCGATGAAGTATGGTTTGCAGATAAGAATAAAAAGTTCACTCTAGCAAATCCCGCTGCTCTTCAAGAGTTTGGATCACTATCTAATAGAATAGATATTGAAAAAATGGGAGAATATCTGGAAGTATACAACTCGGATGGCAGTATTAGATCAATCAATGAAACCCCTTCTTTAATGGCTCTCAGAGGAGAGAAAATAAGAAATTTAGAAGAAATCATACGTATATCAGCAACCAATGAGTTGAGGTATAGGCAGGTTAATGCATCACCAGTTAAGGATACCCAGGGTAATATAATAGGTGCTGTATCCGTTGTACATGACATTACCAAGCGAAAAGAACGCGAAAATCGGATATTAAAATTATTAGAGAGTGAACAACAGCTCGCAGAGGAGCTTCAATCTTCAAATGAAGAGTTACAAGCCACTTCAGAAGAACTTCAAGTATCGAATGAAGAACTCCAACAACAACAAGATTATTTGATAGATATTAATCAAGCATTAAATGAGAGCCGTGTGAAGTTTTTGAAGGTTTTCCATTCAAATCCAGCTGCTATCACATTGAGTGATAAAAATGGTAGATGGGTTGATGTTAATAAAAGTTTTTCAAATTTAACAGGGTACACTAGAGATGAATTGATTGGTTCTACATCCAATGAATTGAACTTAATCAACATAAAAGAACGTAACGAATATTTATCTAAATCCCATGTTGATGGATCATTGTATGATAAAGAGTTTGAAATACAGACCAAATCAGGTGAAAAACGTATTGTGATTTCGAGTACGGAAATTATCCAAATAGTTAATAAAATCATGTTTATTACATTTGTTTATGATATTACGAAAAGAAGGGAAAGAGAAAATCTTAATAATGCATTGAATAATGTAAATTCTTATATAAATTCTAGATATAAGTATAATGAAATAATGCAGTCAAGTATGAGGGAAGGGACTTTAGCAATAGGTGCTGAGTCAGCAGTTATTAATATAAAAGAAGGTGATGACTGGGTTGTTAAATTTGTATATAATTTCCCAAGCAATATAATAGGACAGAGAAAATCTGACAGTGAATCATCAACATCATTATATGTGGCAAGTAAAAAGGAGGCTGTAGCATTTAACGATGCTCAAAATGACCCTCGTGTTAATGTGAATGGTATGAAATTACATGGTGTAGCTTCTCTTCTTGTGACTCCTATAATAATTAAAGACAAAGTTCAGGGAATAATTGCATTTTATCACCATAAAAAGTCTGTTGTTTTCAGTGATGCCCAAATAGATTTTGCAAATAAATTAGCATCATCATTATCTCAAGCAATAGTAAATGCAGAACTATTTGATAATATTAAAAAAAGTGAAGAGAAATATCATTCACTCTACTCCTCAATGAAAGAAGGATTGGCACTACACGAAATCGTTTACGATACCAATAAAAAGGCTATAGATTATATTATTTATGATGTTAATCCGGCTTATGAGCAGATACTTGGATTGAATAGAAATGATGTGTTAGGTAAGAAAGCATCAGAAATTTATGGTACAGGAAATCCACCATATATAAATATATATGCAAGTGTAGCGGAAAATAGAAAATCTGAACAATTTGAAGCATATTTTGAGCCAATGAATAAATACTTCCAGATATCTGTTATATCACCAGAGAAGGGTAAATTTGCCACAGTTTTTGAAGATATAACTAAAAGAAAATATGATAATAAAGAATTAACCAGGACTATGGATGAATTAAAACGTTCAAATAAGGAACTTCAACAATTTGCATATGCAGCATCACACGATCTACAAGAACCATTAAGAATGGTCTCTAGTTTCTCCCAGTTGTTGGAGAGACGTTATAAAAATAGATTAGATGATGATGCAGATGAGTTTATTGAGTTCATTGTTGAAGGTGCTCAACGTATGAAAAATTTGATAGACGATCTTTTAATATATTCCAGGGTTACAAGGAAAGAAAAAGAATTTGAGGAAGTTGAACTTGAAAAAATACTGATTATAACATTATCAGATTTTTCAGTTTCAATAAAAGAACAACATGTAACCATAACCCATGATACTCTACCAACTATTTTTGCTGATGCATCACAGATGGGACAGGTATTCCAAAATTTGATAGGAAATGCAATTAAATTTCATGGTAAAGATGATCCTAAGATCCATATTTCAGTCCAAGAAGATCTGGATGGATGGACATTTGTTGTTAAAGATAATGGTATTGGAATAGACAAAAAACATCAAAAACAGATATTTGAAGTATTTAGAAGATTACATACACGAAAAGAGTATCCTGGAACAGGTATAGGGCTTTCAATCTGTCAAAAAATTATAGAAGGACATGGAGGAAAACTGTGGGTTGATTCAACCCCGGGTTTAGGTACAACATTTTATTTTACAATTCCTAAGTGAATATCTTATGATTAAAGGGGGTTATTTATCCTAAAAAAACCTTTTATTAAATATTTTTTCTAAATATTAATCATCAATCAGGATACTTGATGATAATTTGAGGATATACTAATAAAAATTTGTGAATAAATCCATTCAAAATTAATAATTAAAGTCATTTAAAAAAAAATGGGGAAAATGGTTTTATCTTTTTTTAGGGATTATTGTACCACCAATAACTATGAGTATTTCTAGAATCAATCCTGTGATTGGTACACCTATGTTGCATGGGTATTGTTGTATTGGATGTTTTAAGTGTATTTGAGTTACTATTGATTGTTTTAGTTTCATTGGTTAATGTTGGATCTGCAGTAATAGCTATGGATACTGTTTGATTGTCAATTGTTGTTGAGACACTTGTTTTTCCTTTTGCATTTACTGTAAATAGGGATTTAGCCTGACCTTCAACTAATACTCCAGATGTTTGATCGTACATAAAAGAAACTCACTACCTAATAAAACACACAACAAGAATGTGTGATAAAAAATGCACAAAACCTTATATTATGGAAACAAAATAGTAAAAAACACTTTAACTAAGATAGTAACACTCTTTAAATCAAATTTAGGGTATTATAGTATTGTTACCAAAAAATTAGATACGTATAGAAAGTAAAGGTGATTTTTTTTAGTTATAAAGAAATTTAAATGAATATTATTACCTATATTTAAAAAAATAGTCGCATGGGATATTTATAGCCTAATACGATTAGAATATTAAAAAAAATAAAAAGTTTTATTTTAATATATATGGATGGAATTGGTTAAACGACTGAATATTACTTCCAATCCAAAAAGATTTCTTAATATTAATAATCCACCATCAACAGAAGGTGTTTCTTCTAGGTTATTTTGTTCTTCCAAATATTCCATTAATATCTTAGA
>Ga0224559_1000020_pt1 | contig 82931 bp, 74 predicted proteins | sample 714S33034metaG_FD_180676 | JGI IMG/M metagenome (GOLD analysis project Ga0224559, IMG submission 180676) | Peat soil microbial communities from Stordalen Mire, Sweden - 717 S3 30-34 | ecosystem: Environmental > Terrestrial > Soil > Wetlands > Peat | place: Sweden: Norrbotten County, Stordalen... | reverse complement strand
TTCTGGGTTGTCGCGCGATATAAACTGGCGCCACTATGTTGCGCGCAATGTCGATTCTTTCCTTTGGTCTCTTTATGGTCAGCTTGGCCGGCCCCGCGTCCGCGGGAAAGCCCCTGTCCAAGGCGGCTCGTCCTTACCCAGATCTTGATCGAGCGAGCAAGAAGCCCTTCTCAGCCATGAGAAGCTTCTCGAAACCTGCCCAGAGAGTACGCCAGCCAGGATTCCCGTCACCTTTTCGCCCCATGAAGCCGCCCATCACGGCGATCGCTCGGAGCGCTTCGCCGGCGAGACAGTCCGGCTTGAGCCGTGGGCGCAGACCACACAAGACCGTCATCTGCAGCGAGGTGAGCACTTGATCGGCGCGGACGGGTTCCGGCCTGCGGGATGCGTCACGCAGGCACAGCATCTGCCACGCGACCACCGTAGCGAAAGCAAGGAAGTTCTGCAGCGCCCCGACGGTCTCCAGTTGTCGGTCTTCCGTCGCGCACCCGGTCTTCATGCCCATGTGCAACTCCTCGATGATCCACCGCGCCTCGTATGCCCGCACTACCGCCAGCACATCCGCCTCGGTTTCGATGGGCTCTCGGGTCACCAAGTACCAGACCAAAGGCTCCCCACCGTCCGGAGGCTGGCTCTCGATGGCCGCGACCACGTTGAGTTGCAGGGAATCACCGCGCCGCTCACGATTCCTCGGCGGCCGAATCGCCAAGCTTGTAGCCCGAATATCCATGTGCGCCACCCGTGCCGCTCGCCCAGGCCGCGCGGGCACGTTGACCGTGTAATGAGCCACGACCTTTGCCTGCCCGACAGCATCCAGCGAGTACTCTCGGCCTTCGCCATCGCTGTCGACCAGTCGGTTGTGCGTCGCACGGATGACGAAACTGTGCCCCAACTGGTCGAGGGCTTCGAAAGCCTCGAAGATGTCGCCCTCCCGGTCAAAGGTCGCGATTACCCGTGGCCGTTTCTCCACGCTCTGGAAGAGCTTGCCGACCCGCTGTTGTCCTGCCGCCCAGTGCTCGCTCTCCCGTTTGCGCTTCTTGCGCGCGGCGCACGACTCCCCCTGGGTCACCTTGCCCTCGGCTCGCACCCACACATGCTGGTCCAACACGCCGAGGACGGCATGGTCCTCGACACTTACGGCCAGCGCGGTGTGGGCCAGAAAACCGCGTGCCCGCTCGCTGTCGTTGACCGGACCAAGCCCACGGACCTTCGGATGCTCCGTGTAGCTGAGCGTGGTGGTGTCCTGGATGACCAGCACCGCCTTTCGCCCGAGGCAGCGCTCCACCGTTCGGTCGATGTGCCCGGACAGGATATCGTCATGCTTGACCTTGGGATTCGAGAGCAACCGGTAGACTCCTTTCGCCTGGTGCGCATTCTCCGCGACCCGGGGAATGCTCGACGAGGGATTCTGAACCAGTGCCGCCCCAACGCGAATTGCGCGTTTGGTACGGGCGCCATGCCCAAGGTCGGATGTTCCGAATTCCGATACTGCCCATGCGGTCGCCTGAAACGCCTTCATGGGTGCCAACCCGTAAGCACACGGCAACCGCAGCGCAATTTATTCGCCCGCTCACCGTCGGAAGTCGCCAGTGTAGGTCACTCACCTGGCTTTCTGGGTAAGGACGAGCACCCGTGGGTAGAGGAAGAGCGAGCGGCGGTGTGCGGGCCACGATACGCACAAGGTCCGGAACGTCAGGCCAGGCGCATGGGGCACGCTTCCGGCGAGCTCGTGCTCGGCGGACGACTGGTGCAGGCCCGTCGACCGAGGGCGCGCACCCTCGACGGACGCGAGGTCGTGCTGCCGAGTTGGAAATTCGGTGCTCGCCTAATGTGGATGCGGCTACTCGTCGCGGTAACCATGCGCTTGCCAACAAGCTATGCGGTTCGCGTCAATGGCGCGGTGTCTGCCTGAATGTGCTCGTTGCCATGATGTCAATGCCGCACCTTGCCACCACGTTACATCCACGTTGCCTAGTAGCGTAGATTGACGTCCGCGTCGCTGCTTCGGATTTCAGCGAGGCCGCATGAGCGGACTGGTGACCGTGTAGCGCCGGACGATCTGCGCGTGGCCGAGGCCGAGGTCATACTGCAACCAACCCCCTACTCCCGAGTAGAACCATTGCGTGGCGGGGTTCCGGTCGAAGGCGTTACCGGGGTCTCGCGCGCCGCAACCTCGGGACGCTGGCACCACTCGATCGCGATCAGGAAGGCGTTAATGTTGCCGGCCGACGCGCCGGTCACGGTCGTCAGCGACGCGCCGGGATCGTTTTCGAGCGCGCGCAGCAGCGCCCAGGTGATGCCCCCCTCGTAGGCGCCCAGACTTACGCCGCCCCGGACCGTGAGGCTGTAGCGCTGGGGCGCAGGGGGCGGCGAGACCCCGGCGGCCGGCTCGCCGGCCCGAGCTATCCCCGCGGCGGCGCAAACCACCGCGACGAGTCCACACAAGCAATCCCTGGGCGGGCGGCAACCATGCCTCCCCACAACAGCAACATGGTAGATTCGGTTTCGTCAGCAATATTTGATTTGTTGTCCATGTCACTGCCCGTCCTGGAAGTGGGCTTTGATGCCAGCAGGGAGACGAACGGTGCAATCCAAAGCACGGGGTCGCCTCGGGGTATTTCCTGTCCAGGCAGAGCCCCCTCCAACTGGTACGGCGGCGCCGTCGGCAGATACCAAGGTCCTCCATGCGCTTGTGTCGGTTATCGTGACCCACACCGATATCGAGTAGTTCGCAGTAAGGTCGACCACAGGTGTTTCAAACTTGCGGCGCACGTGAGACCAACAGAAGCAGCCTCTGGAGTCTCCCGGTGCCGCAGATCGTCGTTGCAAAACCCGCGAAGCGCTGGGGCAGCGTCGCCAAGAATGGTGCCATCCCGCTGCGCCATTCGGTGGGGAAACGGGCGTTCCTTTCGACAAAGAGCTGGTAGATGTCGCGGATCCCTGCGGTTCTCAGGGCTCCCCTCTGATGCTCCGCCATTACGCAAGTTGACTTTTCGGGGCGAAGCTGGGCAGGCTCGCGTACTCAAACCGAGGAGAAACGTGCAAGCTACGATTCGAAACGTGTTGGTTATGTTGATGGCCCTTGTGCCGGTGATCTCTTGCGTCCGCAAGGAGGAGAGCAAGGAGGAGCCGGCGCCGGTGAGTACGCCCGCCTTCGTACCTCCGCCAGAACCGGCACGGTCGGCTCTGACCTTGAGCCCCACCGCCAGCTACATGATTGTGGCTGCGGCGAGCGACAGGTGCGTCCAGTACGTCGGCGCGGCTGCGGACGCCGGGGCTCGGGCCGAGATCAGAACCTGCGACGGCTCGAAGGCGCAGCAGTTCACACTGCAGCCGGTTGCGGGCGGCTACCAGGCCATCGTGAACGCCCAGAGCGGCAAGTGCATGGATGTCGCCGGGCGGTCAACGGACGCCGGCGCTGCCGTGGAGCAGTGGGAATGCAATGGCGGCACCAACCAACAGTGGATTGTTGCCGATGTCGGCCCCTACACGGTTCGACTGGTGGCGCGCCATAGCGGCAAGGTGCTTGACGTCGCCCAGGAGAAGACCGACGACGGCACGTTGCTTGTCCAGTGGACCTGGAAGTCGAGCTCGAACCAAGTGTTCAAGCTCAAGGCCGTCGTTCCCGAAACGGCCGACGAGGCAGGCAAGGACGGCAAGGCTGGTAAGGCCGGCAAAGGCAAACCCGGCAAGGGCAAGCGGGCCGACAAGGGCAAGAAGGGCGGCAAGCCCGCGCCCGCTTCCGGCGGAGCGCCGTAGACAGCTCGCCAGCCCAGCGGTGCTCAGCCGCCACACCGAATGACCACAGTCCGGCATATTCACTGTCGTCCAAGGCTTGCAAGATCATTAGACGGCGTGCGACCGCACGAGTTTTCGATGTGCTCGACGCATGGGCGGGATGCCCGACGTTCGCGTTTCAACGGACTATGCTCCGGGCGGCGGGCCGCGGATCGTCCGTCTTTTCACCGAGTTGCCGGTGGGCACGCGGATTCAGGTTCATGGTGATGGCTTGGTCAGGCATCGGAACCTTCGCCATCCGTCCTATCCACCAATGGGACCGACCAACCGCTGATCGTCGCGCACCTCGGCCGCGTGCTAGAGAAGCTCTACGCCAAGGCGATTGCAGGCGACACACAAGCCGCGAAGACGCTGGTCGAGCAGCATGCCGGCAAGCCGCAGCAGGCGCTCGACCTGTCCAATGAGGACGGCACAATCCGGCCGAAGATCCTGGAAGTTCACTGGGCCACGGCGCTACGCTCACTGCGAAAATCGCTCAGCGTGTGGTAGCCCACTTCCACCCGGCACAGCACGGGGCACGAAAGCGGGTCCCCGAGAGTCGACCTCGTCGAAGAGGATGACAGCCGGGGCGAATTTCTGAGCGCGCTCGAAGATGTCACAGATGGCGGCTTCGGTCCCGCCAGTGCGTGGCCTATTTTTGATCAAAGTAATTTGGTCAAGGTACGGCTGCGGCGTGAATCCGACCAAGTAAAATAGTCCAACTTTGAGTCGGATTAGAAACGGATCGCCCAAAATGCGTTTGCGCTCCCGCTAGTGTTGATCGCGAAGGCTGAAGCCTTCAGGGAATTGACGAGAAGCCGCCGTCCACATGGAGATTGACGCCGGTGATGTACGCCGCGAGCGGGCTCGCAAGGAAAGCGACGGCATCGGCGAGTTCGCTCAGTTCTCCAACCCGACCAAGTGGAACGTTGGCGAACAACGGCAGGACGCCACGTTGGATATCCTCCCAAGGCGCGTCTTTCGCCGCGATCCCGCGTGCTGATGCGACGGCGCGAAAACCTTCTTCAAGCTTTGCGCTTTTGATCGTTCCAGGAGAGATGGCGTTGACTGTGACCCCATCGGCTGCCACTGCTTTCGCCATCGAGGCGGTCAAGGCGTTCATCGCCGCTTTCGCAGCGGAATAATCTGGCCCCGTCGCTGGAGGCATCGTTGCTGCTCCGCTCGAGATGTTGATTACGCGCCCCCAACGGGCTCGTCGCATTCCGGGGAGAAGGCGTGTGCTGACACGGACCGCAGCAAGGACATTACGGTCATATAAGGACATTACGGTCATATGTGGATGCCCATCCGGCGGCCGCGGTGTTCTGCCAGTCGTTTTTGGGGCCTGAGCCACCGGCATTGTTGACCAGAATGTTGATGGAGCCAACGCGCTCTTCCGCCTCGGCGACCAGCCGCTCCACCGCATCGTCCAGTGTCAGGTCGCCTAGCACGGCATAGGCGCGGCCTCCATTTGCGACGATGGCGTTTACGACGCGCTCAGCTTGGACTCCATCACGGCCATGGACAACGATGCTCGCCCCCTCACGTGCGAGAGCCACGGCGATTGCCTCGCCGATACCCTTGCTGCTCCCCGTCACCAAAGCCGTCTTGTTGTTGAGCTGCAGATCCATCGCTCACCCCCTGTGTCAGTCTAGTTGTCGCCTCTAAATATTCATCATAGCTGATAAGCGAGAACAATGAGACTGAAGCAGAGAAATTACATTGAGGGTTCGCTGGATGGTGGATGGAGCGGTGACGAAGGTGGCGCTCACCAACGCGGGGACGGACAGCGTCACCTGCCAGGCAACAGCCGACAGCAGGTTTCGGCGACCTGGACAATCGATCGCGGCGAGATTGGCATGATCGACGCAGGGTCAGGCAAGTTCAAGCCCACGACCGCTCTCGGCGGCGTAGCTCACGTGAGCGCGACGTACGCGAACCTCATCGCGACGACCACGGTGACGATTCGACTGCACATCAGCCAGAACGGCGCTCCACCGACGGCCGGTGGCGTGGCCGACGCTGGGGTGGGCGGCGTCGGCGGCGTGGGTGGCGAGGGACTCGGAGGCAAGGTCGCAGACCCAGATGTCGACCGGCTGGGCGGGCAAGGAACGCCGCCGGCAAGCGCCACAGAGCTAGGCTGGCTCTACCCTTATGATCGAACGGTGGGCGATGTGGCCAAAGCCACGCCGGCTTGCCCTCGTAGTCATAGACCAAGGTCGGGCAGGGATTCCGATTTAACGTGGGCGCACATTCCGGCGTAACGTGGGCGCACATTCCGGGTCCGTTTCAAACGCGGATCCCGTATCTTGGCGAAGTAAGCCAAAATCGAGGCCGCCAGCTCTTCCTTTTCTCGCTCAGCTACTGTCTTTCGACTCATGGCCAAGCAGCAGGCCAGGAGATCGAGGTAGCCGAACGGCCATTGGCTCAAGGAAAGGCGCCGGTGGCGACCAATAGATCGAGGCGTGCTTGTCGAGCAGCGTCCTCGGCCAGGGCCACGGCCGAAGCCGCGTCGTGGGCGCGGCGTTCGGCATCGACCACTTCGATGTTGGTGCTTGCGCCTCCGCGATAAGACTTGTCGGCCAGCGTGGCCGCGGTATTCGCAGCAGCCGCGGCCTCGCGAGCAGAGCGCAGACTCTCGTCCGCGTTGGCAACCACTCGGAAAGTCGTGCGAACCTCGACGCTCACTTGTCGCAGGGTCGCTTCGAGCTGCGCGCGTGCTTCCTCGTCCACGGCCTCACGTTCTCTGCGCACGCCGTAGCGCATTCCTCCGTCGTAGAATGGGATGGAAAGGACGACGGCGATCTGCCAACCACTCCCAGGTTGAAGCGCTGTTTCGGTCTCCTTGAACGCCTGGGCTTGTGCAAGCAGCGACGGCGCGTAGTAGACCCATTCGTCGCGCCGAAGATGCGCGCTGGCGACACGACGCGCCTCCAGCGCACGCACGTCCGCCCTCCGGCTTCGCGCGCTGTCGAGCGCTGTGGCTGGAGTGGGAGCGTTTGCCAGATCGAATGCATCGACCACATCCACGAGATCCTCTTCGGAGAGCAGGGTCGCGAGTGCGCTCTGGGCTCGGACCAGCGCGGTTTCGGCGTCCTTGAGCTGGGCCTCGTCGGTGCGCAGTTCCTGCTCTGCGCGCGCGTCGTCGACGCCATTGCCAAGCCCCAGTCCCAAGCGCGTGTGCGCGTAGTCGTAGTGCGAGCGCGCGGTATCGAGGGCGCGTGCCACCACCTCAAGCTGACGGTGTTGTAGCAACACCGTCAGGTAGACACGGCCGACGGCGGTGGCGAGTTGGCGTCGCACGTCGGCGGCGCTCGCCGTGGCCAGGGCGCGGTTGTCCTGCGCATGCCAGTCATTGGCCCACGCCGATGGCGCCACCAGCGGCACCGTGAGTTGGATGTTCCCGTTCCACTGTGCGATGGGTGTGGTGACGGTGCCGGCAAACGTGCGCGCCGAATCGAGGCGGACATAGGATCCGTTGCCGGTCAAGATGGGCATCCAGCCGGCACGGGCCTCCCGCACCAGTGCGTCGGCGCGCGCGATCTCTTGCTGGGCGACATAGGCCGACGGATTGCGCGCAGCGGCCCGATCGAGCGCCTGCTGCCAAGTCACCCGGATGGTCTTGGGGGCCTCCTGCGCATGGGCGACCGTCGAGGCCAGCGCCAAGAAGAATGCCCAAACCAGTGCTGCGCCCATCTTAAGACGAGAAAACGCCGCCACAGTTACTCGCTCCCCAAGCGACGAACCTGGCCGCTTGCGACGGCCCCGGTATCCGAAACGACATCGGGCGTGGCCATGGGGGCGACGGGGATGACGGGCGCGGTTGCGTGTTCACCATCGACATCTCGATGTCCACCGATGCGTTCGATGAAGACGAATAGGGCAGGAACGAAGAAGATGCCAAGTAAGGTTGCCGCCGACATGCCCGCAACCACGGTGGTGCCGAGCATGCGCCGGGCCGCGGCCCCCGCGCCATCCGCGATCCACAGCGGCAAACAACCGAAAATGAACGCGAAGGATGTCATAAGAATCGGTCGCAGACGCAAGCGCGCGCCCTCCAGAGCAGCGTCCACGAGCGGACGGCCGTGCTTGAGCCGCTCTTTGGCAAATTCGACGATAAGAATGGCGTTCTTCGCCGTGAGGCCGACCAACATCACGAGCCCGATCTGCGCGTAGACATTGCTGTCGAAATGGCGCGATAGCAGCCCGAGATAGGCGCCCAGCACGGCCACCGGTGTACTCAAAAGCACGCTGAACGGCAGTGTCCAGCTTTCGTAAAGCGCCGCAAGGATCAGAAAGACGAAGACCAGCGACAGGCCGAGAACCTTTGCCGTTCCGCCCTGCGATACCTTTTCTTGATAGGAAAGCGCGTTCCATGCGTAGCCCATTTCGGGCGGAAGAGTCTCCGCCGCTATCTTTTCCAGCACTGCGATGGCCTCGCCCGAGCTGTAGGCTGGGGACGCGGAACCGATGATCTCCGCCGAACGATACAGATTGAAGCGAACTGTGTATTCGGGTCCGGCCGCGGTGCGCACATTGACCAGGGTCGAGAGCGGAACCATCTCGCCCGTGGCGTTGCGCACGTAGAAGTCCTTGAGATTATCGGGATTCCGACGCGCATCAGGCGCGGCCTGCACGAAGACCTTCCACTGGCGCGAGAAGCGAGTGAAATCGTTGACGTAGGCGCCGCCAAGGAAAGCCTGCAGGGTGGCGTAGACATCCGCAATGGGAATGCCTTGCTTCATCACCTTTTCCTTGTCTACCTCCGCGAAGATCTGCGGCACCGAGGGCGAGAAGTTAGGGATCACGTTCTGCAATTCAGGTCGTTTGCGGGCGGCCTCAACGAAACGCTTCACGTTCTGGGCCAGGAACTCCACGCTGCCTCCGCTGCGGTCTTGCAGGAACAGGCTGAATCCCCCGGCGGCGCTGATGCCCGGAATCGCCGGCGGCGCCAGGGCAAACACGCGAGCCTCGGGAATCTTGGCGAACTCTGCGTTCAGCTTGCTCAAAATGGCCTTGGCGGTCAGCTCGGGCTTGTCGCGCTTGCTCCACGGCTGAAAGCCCATGAAGCCCGTGCCCACGTAGCTTGCCGCCGAGCCGGTGAAGAAACTGTAGCCGGCCACCGTGTTGTAGGTGCGAATACCCTCGGTGTGGCCCAGGATTTCTTCGACCTTCTTGAACACGGCCTTGGTGCGCTGAAGAGACGCAGCGTCGGGCAGCTGCACGCCAATGATGGCGTAGCCGTTGTCCTCTTCAGGAACAAAACCCGAGGGCAACTTGCGGCCGATGGCCACGGACAGGCCCGACACGCAGGCAAGCAAGACCAGCGGAATGGCGATCTTGCGGATGAGGCGGACGTTGATGTGCACATAGCCGTTTGTCACCCGCTCAAACATCCGATTGAAGGCGTGACCGGCTCGCCCGAACAGCCCGCGCGTCTCGCTGCGCGGACGCAACAGCAACGCCGCTAGGGCCGGACTGAGAGTCAAGGCGTTGAAGGCCGAGATGAGAACGGATACGGCAATGGTGAGCGCAAACTGCTGGTACAGCCGGCCCGTGATGCCAGCCATGAAGGCGACGGGGACGAACACCGCCGCCAAGATCAGGGCGATGCCGATGACCGGGGCCGTAACCTCGGACATGGCCTTGAAGGTCGCGTCCTTGGGCGAAAGCCCCTCCTCGATGTGGCGTTCCACGGCTTCCACCACCACGATGGCGTCGTCAACCACCAAGCCAATGGCCAGAACCAAGGCGAACAGCGAGAGCGTATTGATCGAGAATCCCAGGAGCGGAAACACGGCGAACACACCCACCAGCGAGACCGGCACGGTGAGGAGCGGAATCAGCGTCGCGCGCCAGCTCTGCAGGAAGACGAACACCACCAGCACCACGAGGCCAATGGCCTCGAACAGCGTGATGAGGATTTCCTCGATGCCCGCTTTCACGGGCGCGGTGGTATCGAGAGAAACCTCGTAGTCCATCCCAGGAGGGAAGCGCTTCTTGAGATCCTCCATCGAGGCGCGCACGGCGGCCGCAACATCCAGGGCGTTCGATCCGGGAAGCTGAAAGGCCGCGATGACACCCGCGGGTTTCCCGTTGAACGCACCGGCCTGGTTGTAGTTGAGCGAACCCATTTCGAGGGTCGCGACATCGCGCACGCGCACCAGGGATCCGTCGGTGTTCTCGCGCACGATTACGTCCCCGAATTCCTCGGGCGTCACCAGGCGCCCTTGCGCGCGTACGGTGTACGTAAATTGCTGGCCCGTGGGTGCGGGCTCGGCCCCCACCTGCCCCGACGGGTTGACCACGTTCTGCGCGCGGATCGCGTTCTGCACATCGGTCACGGTCAGGGCCAGGCGGGCGAGGACATCGGGCTTGAGCCAGATCCGCATGGCGTAGTCGGACGCACCGAGGTTGCGAATGTCGCCGATCCCCTTGATGCGCAGGAGAGCGTCGTTGACGTTGATGGTCGCGTAGTTGGTCAGAAACGAGGCATCGTAGCGGCCATCGGGCGAATACAGCGAGACGACGATCAGCGGAAACGCCAGCGACTTCTTGATCGTGACGCCGAAGTTCTTGACGTCTTGGGGCAGGAAGGTTTGCGCCTGCGAGAAGCGGTTTTGCACCAGCACGTTGTCGATGTCGATGTTGGTCCCGACGTCGAAGGTCACCCGCTGGTTCATCGTCCCGTCGTTGGCGTTGGTCGACTGGATATAGAGCATGTTGTCGACGCCGTTCACCTGTTGCTCGATGGGTGTGGCAACCGACTGCTCGATTGTGACCGCGTCCGCACCGGTGAAGGTGGTGCTGAGGTTGATCTGAGGCGGGATGATCTGCGGAAACTGGGCGATGGGCAGTCCCACCAACGACACCGCGCCGATCAGCACGGTGACGATGGCGATGACCATAGCCACGATGGGGCGGCGAATGAAGAAGGCCGAGATCACGTTGATCCGTCGCTTAGTGCTGGACAGGCGGCACGGCCGTAGCACCCGCCATTTGCAGTGCCGTAAGCACCTGCGGAGTCACTGGCATTCCGTCGCTCACCTTCTGCACGCCCTCCGCCACCACCCGTTCGCCCACGCTGACCCCCGACGCGATAATGCGCGACGTCCCCGCCACTGGCCCCACCTCCACCCGACGCAACGTCACCTTGTTGTCAGGTCCGATCACCGCCAGCGAATAGCTGCCTTGGACCTGAAGCAGCGCTTTCTCGGGCACCAGCAAGGCGTTGGCACCGGCGTCGGTCCGTCGCATGCGCACGCGCCCGTACTGACCTGGTCGCAGCAGATTGTCCGGGTTGGGAAACAGGGCCTGAAGCTCAATCGTGCCCGTGGTCGTATCGACCTGCCGGTTCACCGCAACGATGAGTCCCTGGTGTGGATAAATCGTTCCATCGGATAAAATCAGATCGAGCGTGCCCTCGATTGCGTTGCCCGCCTTGCCGTCGACCATGGCCGCGAATTGCTTCTGGGCCCAGTCCAAGTCCCTTCCATTGAGGCGCTTGAGGCGTTCGGCTGCTTTGAGGTAGTCGCCCTCGCTCATGGGGAAGTTCACGCGCATGGGGTTCACCTGAGAAACCGTCGTCAAGAGCGTGGGCCCGTCCTGCCCGACAAGATTCCCAGTCCGCACTTGGGCAAGGCCCGCCAATCCTCCCACCGGCGATCGGATCTCGGTATAGGAAAGGTTGAGCTCGGCCTGCCCGAGTTGGGCCTTGGCCGCTCGCACTTGATCCTCGGCATCGCGTGCCGCGGCCTGGGCATCTTCAACCTCTTGCTGGCTAACCACCTTGGCCGCGCCCAGGTTCATTCGCCGGGCAAGCAGCGCCTTGTTATGCTCCAACGCTGATTCCGCCCGTGCCAGCGCGGCGCGGGCGGAGTCCACCGCGATCCGATACTCGGAACGATCGATGGTGAACAGCAATTGTCCCGGCTTGACCGTGGCGCCATCCTGGTAGCGCTGCCCCGCCAAGATCCCGCGAACGCGCGCACGAATCTCGGCGTTCACGTAGCCATCGAGACTTCCGAGCGCCTCGATGTAAAGCAGCACGTCCCGTTGCACCACGGGCGCAACGACGACGGTCGGCGGCGGGAGCGCAGCCGTACTGGCTTTGCTCTCAGCGCATCCGGCGACGAGTATTGCCAACCCACCGAGAGCGGTGGCGTTACGAACGAAGTTTGTGAGAAGCATTGGTGCCTCTAGCACAACCATTGCCCTCGGACAATTGAAGCCTTGGCAAAGTTACGATTCCGTCGCGATACAAGCGACGATGGTAGGGCTTGTTGAGACGTGAACTCATTCGATGGTTGCGAATATTGGATTCCGCTGGCCGTGTTGGGATTCACGTATCCTGGCAATCTCACGCCACTCCCCGGTTCCGCGTCATCTGGGCACGTCGACTGCAAGAACCGAAGGCCGCTAGAAGCAATCGCGGGCCGATCGCGAGGATCCTGCTGCGTGATCGTGAACCAGGTCTCGCCCTCGAGTTTCTCCGAGGCGAGGCATGGCCCGGGTGGCAAGAAGGTCGACAGATGTCGCTTGCCGTGTTCAAGCCCACCCGCATCACCGACTTCATCTGTGAGCAGGAAACGCGCGAGTGGGATCTGGACAAAGTGCGCGAGATGCGTGAGCTCACCAACCAGCTCGAGCTCTTTGCGGACAACAGCTGGCGCGAGACGTTCCAGGTCATCCCGAAGCTCCCCTACAGCTTCTCGTACCGGTTCGAAGACGCGGCGGGGAGGAGCAGCGAGCTACAGGTGCTCCACTGGGAAGCTGGGCACAAATCGGTTTGTCCCGCTTTCGGCATCCCGACTCGCTGTTGTGGTCCATCGACATTCGCCAACGGAAAACAGCGACATTTGAGCACGCAGTACGAGGTCAGATCGACTCGCCGAGAACGCATTTGACCTTGGATTGGAGGTTTTGGAAATGCCTGAAGCGCGCCACTCGATGCTCCTTTCGGACGCCAGGCAGACGTCGCCCCTGCCGGCGAATGCACCGCTGCCACATCGCTGTTTGCCCGCCGGATCTCGACCTGTCGAGGCAACGTCCTCACGTTGCCAGGAAACGCGGAGGCAACGTGGTGCCAATGCGCGGCATTGGGATCATGCGGGCGGTTCCGCTCTCGAGCTGTAAACCACGACGCGGTGCAGATCGGCGATCCTGTTAAACAAAATGACGCGTCTCTCGCACGTCTCGGCTCTCTGAACGGCCATTTTCGCATCCTCCTCGACCAAGATCGCCCTCATGACGGATCTCGGCATTTTCGCCGCGCTTTTCGGCTCTCCGAGGCGATCGCGCAAACCCCTGCGAAACAAGGCCAATTTGCGCGTTGACGTCGCCACCCGCCACGCGGTCGAGCTGTCAACCAGCGGTGCCCGAAAGTTCGCGGGCCACGAAAGGGGCTCCGGAGGAGAGATTTGAACTCCCGACCCGACGGTCAACAGCCGTCTGCTCTGCCGACTGAGCGTCCTGATCACGCCATGCTGGCGCATCGGCTCTGCCCAAGTTCTGCCCAAGTGGCCAGAACAGGCGATAATTCCTGGCTATCATGCGTGTCTCTGGCTGCCGTAAGCGAGCGTTTTGTTTGGCGTGAGCGCTCGGCTTAGTCAGGACGCATCGCATTGTTTTGATTCGTAGGCCGGTGCTCTATCCAGTTGAGCTACGGGCGCAATCGGTTTCTGAGGTCGAATGTATGCCGCGTCGCCGGGGCACAAGTCAGGCGTGACGAACGGGAAAATCGGAAACGGACAGCGCCACGGCAACCCGGCCCGCTTGCGACTAGCGCCGCCTCCGGCGCGCGACGACCCATCCGATGGCCCAAAGGGCAGGGGCGTAGAAGCCAGGTGTCGTTCGAGAGCACGTGCCGAGGCTGCACGAGCATCCCTTGCCGGCGTCGCCAGATGTGTCGCCAGGGCCGGTGGTGGTCCCACTGCCGGTCGCGCCGCCGTTGTTGCTGCCAGTCGCGCCGCCGTTGCTGCCAGTCGCGCCGCCGTTGTCGTTGATGGTATTGGTGCCAGTCGCGCCGCCGTTGCTACCGGTCGCGCCGCCATTGCTGCCGATCGCCCCGCCGTTGGTGCCAGTGACGCCGCCGTTGCTGCCGGTCGCGCCGCTATTGTTGCCGCCGGAGCCGACCGCGCCACCAGTTCCTGACCGGGCGTCGGTACCTGCATCCCGGCTACTGGTGGCGCCCCCACTGCCTGCGGTGCCGCCCGTGCCAGTCGCGCCGCCGGTGCCGGCCACGCCGCCAGCTTCGCCGTAGAAGGTCACGGTCCCGGTGCCCACGCCGTTGGCGACCCAACCACGCCGCTCGAACGCTACCAGTTCGAGCATATGCGCGGCGTACAGGCCCTTGCCGTCGTCGCTGGTGTCCGGCTCGTTCCACTGGACCGCGGGAATCAGAACCGAGGTGACCGATGCGTCGTCGTTGTCCACGATCCCTACCGCGGCCGCGCAGGCGACTTGCACAAAGACACTGCTTGCCTTGAGTCCAGCCTGAACGTCGGCCTTTTGTGTCGTGTCGCCCATGACGTAGAGCCCTGCCTTGGCGATGGTGCCGAGGTCGCCGCCAGCCGTGACCAGTTTCTGCAGGCTCGCCTTCGCCGAGTCGTCCGCACCCAGGTAGCCGAGGACGAACGCGGCGTAGCCGGCAAACCCCATGTCGGCATCGTTGGTTCCGCAGGCCAGACGTGCACGGAAGACCGCGGCCCGGGCGCCGAGCGACGCCTTGCGAATGGCCAACTCGCCCGCGGACCACAGGTGCATGTAGTCGTACTTCGAGCCCGAGCCCGAGGTCGGCTTGGTCGTCGGACAGGACGTGCTCGAGGTGTCCTTGCAGTAACTCGGCGAAACGGCATCGCTGCCCGAGTTCCAAGAGGCTCGCCCAGAACAGTAGAGCTGGAGCAGCTTGTCGAGACCCGTGCTGACGTTCTCGAAATCCGTGACCGCCTCGTACTGGAGCGACCGCCCTTGCGACATGTCGCCGGTGCAGCCAGGGTTGACCGGACTGTCCAGTCCCGGCGGCGGCGCCGTCGGATAGAGCGTGCCGTCGTTCTTTGCGATCATCACCGCGTTCGCACCCTTGGTCGGGTAGCACTTGTCCTGTCCCGTGTTGCCGAACGCTACCGCGAAGGTGATGTCTTCGATCTTGGCTGGGCTGCCGCTCGCAATCTTCCAGATTCCCTTTTCGCCGGGCAAGAGCGTGCCCGCGACCTTGAGGGTCGTGGGCGCGGTCAGGGTGATGGCACCGCTCGTGGCCGTGGCGGTCAGCTTGAAGTTGATCAGCTGATAGCCCATGTTGTTTTGCACGTAGACTTGCTTGGGCGAGGTGTCGCTGTCCGGGCGGACCACGATGTTGTAACTGGAGGCCCACAGATCGTCGCACCAGTGGGCGTGCGCGGGCGGCGAGGCGAGCCCGAGGGCAAACGCTGCGCTGGCCAGAGCGGTTGCTGCACGAAGGACGGAGTGTCTGTTCTTCATTGGGTCTTCTCCCCTGTCGAGCATGCGGGCGGTGAACTTTGCAGCGAGACTCCGAACGACGATCTCAGCGAACAGAATAGTCTCCGAGCGATACCCTCCGTGCCCACCCCGCCAGTGTATTTTTTTTCAGACTCTTGGCCAAACAAGCAAAGGTCAGAGTTCGATAAAATATAGTAGGGAGCAGGCATAGAAGCTCCAAGATTCTTCAATGCCGGCGCGCTTCTGGTCGCGCATTCCCAACGCAACAGGCCTTGCGTGTCGACGATGCCATCGGACCAAGACGGACCTTGAAGAAGGAAATCACGCACTCCCTGGTCCGCAAGGCATGATCATCGCCGACATGGGTTTATGGTTGGCGCTGGCGAACCGCGCTGATCGAAACCATCAGGTAGCGCACCAGGCGATGGCTGGTGGCGCCGGCGGAGGAGATGGGAAGCGGGAGGATTCCCTACGTCGTGCGAATACTCGCGCTCGTGCGCAACCGAAGCGCGTTGAGGCGAATGAAGCCGCCGGCATCGCGTTGGTCGTAGGCGCCGCGGTCGTCTTCGAAGGTCACGATGTCGGTGCGGTAGAGCGACTTGGGGGCGTTGCGGCCGACGAGAGTCAGGCCGCCCTTGTATAGGCGCAGGCGCGCGGTGCCGGTGACCGGCTCGTTGACATTGTCGACGAGCTTTTGCAAGGCCTCGCGCTCGGGCGAGAACCAGAAGCCGCGGTAGACCAAGGTGGAGTACTCGACGGCCAAGGAATCGCGCAGGCGCATGCATTCGCGATCCATGGTCAGCGAGGCGACGCCCCGGTGGGCCTTGTGCAAGAGGGTTCCGCCCGGTGTCTCGTACACGCCACGGCTCTTCATGCCCACGAAGCGATCCTCGACTACGTCGGCGCGGCCCACGCCGTGCTCGCCAGCGATGGCATTGAGTTCGGTGAGCAGCGCCGCGGGGCCGAGCGGTTTTCCGTCGACGGCGACCGGCGTTCCCTTTTCGAAGGTGATGGACACGTCGCGCGGCTCGGCGGGCGCCTTGCGCGGGTCGGCCGTGCGCTGGAACATCTCGGCCGGCGGCTCCTTGTCGGGATCTTCCAGAATGCCGCCTTCGTAGCTGGTGTGAAGCAAGTTGCGGTCGATGGAGTACGGCTTGGCGGTCGAGGCTTCGACGGGAATGTTGTGCGACTGGGCGAAGGCGATGAGTTCCGAGCGCGACTTGAAATCCCATTCGCGCCAGGGGGCGATGATCTTGACGCTTGGGTTGAACCAGTAGGCCCCGAGCTCGAAGCGCACCTGATCGTTGCCCTTGCCGGTCGAGCCGTGCGAAATGACGTTGGTGCCTTCCTTGGACGCGACATCCATCATGCCGCGCACGATGCACGGCCGCGCCAGCGAGGTGCCGAGATAGTATTCGCCTTGGTAGATGGCCCCGGCGCGCACCGCCGGGTAGACGAAGTCGCGCACGAATTCGTTGCGCTGGTCGTAGACATGGCAGGCGATGGCTCCGCAGCGCAGGGCCTTGGCGCGCGCGGCCTCTAGATCTTCTTGCTGGCCGACATCGGAGCAGAAGGCGACGACCTCGGCTTGGTATTTCTCCCGCAGCCAGCCGATGACCACGGAAGTGTCGAGTCCTCCGGAATACGCGAGCACGATTTTCATGGTCGACGGCTTAGCAGCGCGCGCCTATTCTGTCCAGTGGCGCTACTAAAGCGGCGGGAGTAGGTCGATGCCCTTGGCTCGGCGCAGGGAGGCCAGCACCCGCACGGCATCGAAGCGCGGCATCCCGGATCCGTCGATGAGATCGGCCAGGCTGGTCATGCCGTCCATGCGCGACATGAGAAACGCCGCCCGCCGATCGAGGCCCTGATCGGAAATCGTTTCGGTGGGAATGGCGCGGATAGGGCAAGCGTGCGGATTGCCCAAAAAGGCGCGAAAGGCGCGCTCGAAAAGCGCCCGCGACGGCTCGACCATGTCGTCCACCCCAGGCGGCGGCGCGTGATCGGCGAGTTGCAGGACCAGCTCGGCGGCCAAAGCGGCGGCTCCCGCGCGGTTGTCATTGAGAGCCGAACGGCATTCACCCATGAGCTCGTTGGCGCTGTTGCGCAGTCCCTCCATGTCCACGGGCAAGTCTTCCGCGGTGTCGGGGGCCCATGAATCGTCGAGATGGCTCGCGGTTGGCATTTCGTCGGAGTCGCGCGCGTGTGGCGCCATGACAAGGCCCATGTCGTTCTGTGGCGTTTCGCGATCATCGATGAGGTCTTGCGCGATGGATCCGCCGAGGGACGCGGCGGTGGGTATCGTCACCTTGTCGGACTTGCGCTCGGTGAGCGCCGCCAGAAACTGCGGGATGGGCGATTCGAGGGTATCGCGTCGCGAGGGCGCCGGATGCTCGCCCGCCTCGATTTCGCGCGCGCGTGCCTGCCCGAATTCCACCAGGCGCTTGGCTTGCACGTTGCGCGGGTCGAGCCGCAAGGCGGTTTCCCATTCCGCCATGGCGTCGTGCAATCGACCATGCTCGTGGTGATCGAATCCGCGCTGGACACGCTGTCGTACTTCGACCGCCACATCCTTTGGCACGACCACCTCGACGCGCTAGCCGGAGCGCAAGCGCCCGCTGTCGACCACTCCGCGGAACATGTTGAGCGTGCGCGCGAGCGGCTCGGACACTTGCTCCAAACCACCCGCGTCGCGGCGTTCAACCGCCATGCGTGCGTCGTCGAGGATGAGGCGCACGTTGTCGAGGCTGTCCTCGCCGAACGGCGTGCCGGCCAGGATCTCCTCGACCTTGGGCAGAAGCGTCTCGGCTTCGTCGACCAACTTCTCGATGCGCTGGCGCTCCTTTTCGACTTCTTCCTCGGCGCGCGCCGCCACCAGATGATCCTGGCTTTCGCTCGCCATGCGCGCGATTTCGCTCTCGGTCAGGCCGCTCGTGGCGGTGACCGTGATGGACTGCTCGGACCCGGTTTCCATGTCTTGCGCAGAAACGCTGACGATGCCGTCGGCCGAGATTTCGAAGGTGACCTCCACCTCGACCTCGCCCTTGACGGCCTTGCGCAGACCGGAGAGCACGAACTCGCCGAGCAGTTCGTTTTCCTCGGCGCGATCGGCCTCGCCCTGGAAGACGACGATCTTGACCGAGGTCTGGTCGTCGCGAACCGTGGTGAAGATGTGGCTCTTGGCCGTGGGAACCGTGGTGTTGCGATCGATGAGTCGATGGAAGTGGCCGCCCGCCACCATGATGCCGAGCGAGTGGGGCGTGACGTCGAGAAGGAGCATGTCGGGCGCCGCGGCGGCGTCGACCAGGGCCGCGCCTTGAATGGAAGCGCCCATGGCCACGACCTCGTCGGGGTGCACGCCTTTGCACGGCTCGCGGCCGAAGAATTCGCCGACCAGCTCCTGCACCTTGCACATGCGGGTCATGCCACCGACCAGAACCACCTCGGCCAGATCTTCAGGCTTGATGCCCGCGTCTTCCATGGTCAGCCGGCAAATCTGGATGGTGCGTTCGGTGAGGTCGAGGGTCAGCTCTTCGAGCTTGCTGCGCGTGATCACGCGATGGAGGTGGAAGGCTTGGTTGCGGCCCGTGGAAATGATGAAGGGAAGGTTGATCTCGGTCTCGCGCACCGACGAGAGATCGCATTTGGCCTTTTCCGCCGCGTCCTTCAGGCGCTGCAGGGCCATGGTGTCGCTGCGCATGTCGACCTTGTGTTCCTTGGCGAAGCCTTGCACCAGCCAGTCGACCAGGCGCTTGTCGTAGTCCTCGCCGCCCAGGAAGGTGTCGCCCGCAGTGGCCACGACCTCGAATACGCCGTTGTTGATGTCGAGGATGGACACGTCGAAGGTGCCGCCGCCGAGATCGAAAACCGCGACCTTGCCGTCGACCTTCTTGCCGAAGCCGTAGGCCAGCGCGGCCGCGGTCGGCTCGTTGATGATGCGGATCACATCGAGCCCGGCGATGCGGCCGGCGTCCTTGGTCGCCTGGCGCTGGCCGTCGTTGAAGTACGCCGGCACGGTGACCACGGCTTTCGACACCGTCTGCCCGAGATATTCCTCGGCGATGGCGCGCATCTCCTGCAGCAAATAGGCTGAAATCTCCGGCACCGAGAAAACCTGATCGCGCAGCCGAATACGCACGTCGCCGTGCGGTCCTTCGATGAGCGGATAGGGCACGGCCGCCTTCACCGCTTGCACCGCGGGCGAAGTCCACGGCCGCCCGATGAGACGCTTGACCGCCCACGCGGTGTTTTCCGCGTTGGTCACCGCCTGGCGTTTGGCGATGTGCCCGACCAGGCGCTTGCCGTTTTCGGAAAGCGCGACCACCGAGGGCGTGGTCTTGTAGCCGCCGCGGTTGGCGATGACCGTGGCGTTCGCGCCCTCGAGCACGGCCACGCACGAATTGGTGGTTCCCAGATCGATTCCGATTACACGTTCAGGCATGCGTCTCGATCGCGGGGCAGAAGCGCCCCCCGAAAAATGTACCATGAACCCGAGGGGCCCGATACATCCGGTGGCGAACTTGGTTGCGCGACCGTGGCCAAGCAACTCTTGCGGGCCCTTGACCGAGAAGACTTGCATGAGAGCACTTCTTCGCGTTCAGGAAAGTCCGGAATCAGACGATGACGGCGGGTCGGGCAGAGCCAGGCCAAGTCGTCGCTACAGGGCCAAGGCAAGTCCACTGCCACGCCTGCGCTGTTTCGCCTGCTCGGGGACGGGCAAACTGTGGGTTGTCGACGAGCACGCTCCGCGGGGACGGCGGATTCGCTGTGTCGCTTGCCGTGGCACTGGCCGCGTCCGGCTCAAATGAGCGGCCTACGCCTTGCCGCGGTGGCGAGAAAAGGCCGCGGGTTCGGTGCCGACCACCTGGTGGTAGGCCTCGTCCCACGCGAAAGCGGCCTGCGCATCCATCACCAGACCCGCCACCACCGCGGCTGGCAGCCACGCGCCCGAGCCAATCTCGGCTTCCAGCTGGCCCGGCGCCCATCCCGCGCAGCCGAGGAGCATGCGAAAGTCGGACGGACCCTTGCCTTCCAAGAGGGCATTGAAGGCGGCCAACTCGCCGGTCACGCCCAGCTCGCCGCCAACGGTAATTTCACCTGGCAAGGGCTCGAGGCCGCGACGATAAAGCAGCCATCCGGCCGCCGGCGCCACCGGTCCGCCCAAGCGCACCGCCGCGGAGAAGGCCGGTGTCTCGGGAATGTTCTGCCCTTTCGGGATCAATTCCGACGAGGTCAAAAGCTCGTGCACCGACATCAACTCGCGGCCATTCACCACCCAGCCGAGCGCGCCGTCATCGCCCGAGCGTCCAAGCAGCACCACGCTGTGCATGAAGTTGGGATCACGCAAACTGGGTGCGGCCAGAAGCATTCCTGGCGCCAATTCATCGGTGGGCATCGCTGCCCATTCTACGCTGTGTGCCGCCGGAATCTACTCAAGTTGCAGGCCGCATCCCTTGCAGGCGCCATCGACGAGCGGGGCGGCGATGCCGCAAGCAGGACATGGCGGCTCGTCACCCTCCGCGGGCGCGGAGTCGCACTCCGCAAGCGTGCCTTCCTGATCGAGCAGGTCCTGCCAGCGTGCGTGCATCATGGCCATGACCTTGGGCAAGTCGTCGGGGCGCACGCACAGGTCGATGCGCGGCGAGCAGGTGCCACCATGGCCGCCGCAGGAATCCTGGCGGTCGAGGATGGCGGGAATACCAGCCGCGAGGCACGCATCGAGGACCTCCTTGATGTCCGCGATGCCCGCCGTCGCGCAGGGTACGACTTCGGCGTCTTCCAGTTCCTTGAGGGCTTCGTCCTTGGTCACGCACCCATCTTCACCCAGTTGCGTCTGCGGGTCCAGAGGTCAGGGTGCGGCCTCAACTCCATCGGGGATCCGCCGATAATTCGAGCGCAACAAAGAAGGAGCGGTACATGGCACTTATTTCGTGGTCCGACACCATGAGCGTCGGCGTGGACAAGATCGACAAGGAACATCGCGTGCTCATCGATCTCATCAACCTGCTTCACAGCGAAATGCTGGCAGGCAAGAGCAAGGACGCCATGGGCACGGTGCTCGACAAGTTGATCGCCTATACCAAGACCCACTTTGCCATGGAAGAGACCCTTTTCCGAACCCACGTCTATCCGGCGGCGGACGGGCACAAGAAGGAACATGAAGCGCTGACACGGAAGGTGCTGGCGCTGCAAGCCGACTTCAAGGCGGGCAAGGCGGTGATCAGCGCGCCGGTTCTCGACTTTCTCCGCGACTGGCTGACCAACCACATCCTCAAGCAGGACATGGCGTACAAGACCTTCTTCGCCAACAAAGGCGTGAAGTAAGATCTACCCGGCCATAGCCACCCCGATAAGGTGGCCGATGCCGAAAGTGACCCCGGCGGCGAGCAGGCCGAGGAGCAGTTGTCTGGCCGCCGAGAAAACCGCCGAACGGCCGGTGAAGATGGCGATGGCCGTGCCGATGAGGCCGAGGCCAAGTCCGCCCGCCGCAAGGCTGGTGACGATGGCGGTGTTGCCCTTGAGAAAGATGAAGGGCAGGACCGGGATGAGCGCCCCGAGCGCGAAGAGCAGCATCGAGGTGCCCGCCGCCACCCACGGCGAACCGCCCAATTCGGCGGGGTCGATGCCCAGCTCCTCGCGTGCCAGCACATCCAAGGCCGTTTTGTCGTCGCTTAGCAGCTTCTTCGCCAGCTCAGCTGCCTCGTCCGGGCTCAGGCCCTTGGCTTCGTAGATGAGTTGCAGCTCTTGCGCTTCTTCTTCGGGGTTGGATTCGAGCTCCTCGCGTTCGGTGCGCAGCTCGCGTTCCGCCAGCTCGCGCGAGCTGGTGACGGAAACCCATTCCCCCATCGCCATCGAACACGCGCCTGCCAGAAGGCCCGCGATGCCGGTGAGCAGAATCGTATGCGTGTCCACGCTGGCGCCAGCCACGCCCATGACCAGGCTGAGATTCGACGATAGGCCGTCGTTGGCCCCCAGCACCGCCGCGCGCAGGGCATTGCCACCCAGGCGGCGGTGACCCTTTTCCGTGCGTGCGAAGCTGGCCGCCCCGAGGCTACCTTTGGCCAACATCGCGCGCAGCACGCGCGCGTGCGAATGCTCCTCGCTGGTCATGCTGGTGGCCGCGGTCTCCTTCTGGGGAACGTAGTCGTTGCGGGCTTCGTATTCGCTCGACGCCACGGTTTCGAGCACCGACTTGGCACCCCAGCGGCGCGCGCTGAAGATGAGCACGCGCGCGCGCCAGCTCGGCTTGCGCGGGCCTGGATCGTGGCCGGCGTCGCGCAAGCGCGTCTCCCAGAATTCGGCGTGCTTCTGCTCGATGTCGGCCAGGTTGCGGTACACGCGCGCCGTGCCGGCGTCGGGCTCGTGCTCGGCCATGGCCAGGTATTGCAGGGTGCTGTCGACCTCGGCCTGCCGGTTGGCCAGGTAGCGGCGGATGTCGGAGGACTTCATGTCTTGGCGCCTTCCTTTTCCACGGGCGCGGCCTCGGCCGATTCGCGCAGCTCGAACAATTCCTCGATGGCGCTGACCAGGAGGTCGGTGTGCCAGTCGCCGAAGTTCTCGTCCTTTGCCCAGGCGCGCAGGCGCTCGGTCGGCGCGTGCAGCATCTTTTCCACCGCGGCACCCAGGGCCCGCTGCAGACTCTCTTTCTGCGCGGTTTCGAGGGTCACGCGATGGCCGCGCAGACTGTGTTCGAGCTCGGCTTCCAGGGTGGCGCGGAAACGCTCGCGCAGGGCCACCAGCGTCGGCGTGATGCGCTCGGCGTGGGTTTTGCCGAGAAAGCTTTCCGTCTCCTCGGCCACGATGGCGGCGGCTTTTTCGGCCTCGCGCCGACGATCGGCCAGGGCCGCGTTGGCGACTTGGGCCAGGTTGTCGACGTTGTACAAGAACACGCCGTCCATTTGGCCGACGCGCGGATCCACGTCGCGCGGAACCGCTAGGTCGACCAAGAACAGGTTTCGTCCGTGGCGCTGCCGGCGCATATTCGCGAACTGTTCCAGCGTAACCACGAAGCCGGTCGCGCTGGTGCTGCTGACCACGATGTCGGCCTCGACGAGCAGGGCGGGGAATTCCTCCCAGGTGCGGGGTTCGGCCCCCAACCGCTGCGCTACCTCGCGCGTGCGTTCGGCCGTGCGCCCGACTACGGACACATGCGCGCCGGCGCGTCCGAGCAAGGTTGCGACCAGGCTGGCCATTTCGCCGGTTCCCACCAGCACCACCTTGTGGCCCGCAAGGTCGCTGAAGATTTCGCGCGCCAGATCCACCGCCACGGTGGGGATGCTGACCTGCCCGGCGCCGAGCGCGGTTTCGCTGCGCACACGCTTGGCCACGCGGAAGGCGTGCTCGAAAACGCGGTTGAGCCATGGTCCCACCGCGTGCGCCCCCCGCGCCAAGGTGAAGGCATCCTTGAGTTGGCCCAGGATTTGTGGTTCGCCCACCACCAGGGAATCGAGCGAGCAAGCCACGCGAAACAGGTGCTCGATGCCGGCGCGCTCGTCGCGTACATAGAGGTGCGGTCCCACGCCAGGCGCCTTGGCCACCAGTTCGTCGACGATTCGGCCGGCCAGAGCGGCCGCGCTGTCCGACGTGCCAGCCTGGGGCGCGGCGCTGATTTCCACGCGGTTGCAGGTGCACAGAAGGATCATCTCCGCGGCGCGCGTGCGCTGCTTGAGATCCGCGAGATACGGCACGAGGTCGGCCGGCGCGACGGCAAGTCGTTCGCGAATTTCGACGGGTGCGCTTTGATGGGAAAGCCCGACGACGACGATCACGGCCCCTCTCCGAGCAATGCGCGGCCGATGTAGAGGCCGATGACCAGCAAAATTCCCAGGGAGCCCGCCAGAGTGGCGTAGGCCGGCCTCCGTCCGCGCCAACCCGCGAGCAGGCGCAAGCCCAGCACTCCGAGCAGCACGAGCCAGCTGCCGCTCGACAGGCCGGCGCGCAACTTGTCGCCGAGGGTGATGGTTTCCACATGGCGAATTGCCAAGCGCCCGGTGAGGATTCCAATGCTGAGCAGGGGCAGGCCAATCCACAGCAGACGATGCACGACCCTGTCCAAGGACTCGAGGGGCGGCAGCTTGGTGCCTTCGCCCAACCTGCGCCGGGTGCGCAGGCGATGTTCGTTCCACAGGTAGAAGGCGCTGGCACAGCCCGCGACCAAGAGGATGCCTCCGCCGAGGAGGTTGGAGGTGATGTGGACGGCCATCAGCCAACGATTGTTCGGGGGTGGCGCGCCGCCCGCGATGAGGCGCGCGGTTACAAGGAACACCGCCGCCGAGCCGGCCGCGAAACCACCCAGTGCCTCCAGCCGGCGTGCGCGGGCGAGGACGGCATAAGTCACCACACCGACCAGCGAAATGATGCCGAGCGCGGTGTGGAGCGAGTAAACCGGACAACGTCGGTCCGCAACCGCGTAGAGGACGAGGTACATGAGCTGCAGCGCCGCTCCGGCCTCGAGTAACCGGGGCGGCCACCGCGGATTGAGAGAGGCAGCGGCCCGCGCACGCGCCTGCCGAACGAAGAGCACGCATGCCACCGTGTAGCTGGCGGCACTCAGGAGGAAGGCGATCCACAGGATTTCGGGCATGGTTTGCGGTGGTGAAACCTTACCACCAAGTGCCTGGCCCACCACGCTTCATCGTCCAGTGCCAAGGCCGACGACGCGCAGGTGTTGTTCGCCTGGCCCGCTCTCTGGTCTTGATTCCTCCCTGCCAAGCGACGAAAGTCAGGCCATGGACTTCCAAGAGCTCATTCGGGTGCGGCGCAGCGTGCGCGGCTACAAGCCCGATCCGGTTGCCGAGGATGTTCTTCATCGCGTGCTGGGTGCGGGGCGCATCGCACCTACCGCGGCCAATTTGCAGCCCGTTCATCTCGTCGTGGTGACCGACGCCGCGACGCGGGCGCGCATGAGCGAAGTCTACGCTCGCGATTGGTTCTACACGGCGCCAGCCATTGTGGTCGGTTGCGTGGATCCGGCGAAGGCGTGGAAGCGCGCGGATGGTTGGAATGCCGCCGAGATCGATCTGGCCATCGTCATGGACCACATCATCTTGGCCGCCGCGGAAGAGGGGCTGGGAACCTGCTGGGTGTGCAACTTCGACGAGGCCAAGACCAAGGAGATCTTGGGCGTGCCTCCCGAGGTGCGCGTGCTCGCCATGACCCCTCTTGGCCATCCCAATGTCGCCCCACGGCCCTTCGCGCGCAAGCAACTGGAGGACCTTGTTCACAAAGAGCGCTGGTAGCGGAACCCGCACTCGACGCTGCAAATTTCGCACCTTTCCCGCCTGCGATGGAGGCGGATTGAGGTGAAATCCGGTCGGCACGATGCTTGCTTCGCCATAGAGGCATCGATCTGATCGTGCCGATCGTCGTTCCATCGTCTCCAACCCGGGTTAGAAAACATGGCAAACCAATCAATGATCAAGCAAGTAGAGGTAAACCTCCTCTTGGCCGCAGTCAGACGCCGCCAGCGCCAAGCCGTCGAGGCAAGGGTGGGTTCTCTCGGACTCTCGAGCCAGCAGTTTTGGGCGCTTGAGGCCATTCGGGCGCGCGGGGAATGCACCCTCGGCGAGATTCTCGCCACGCTGCCCATGGATCAGCCAACCGCCTCGCGCGTGTTGGCCGCTTTGCAGGGGCGCAATCTGGTCAGCGTGCGCAGCGACTCCGCCGACCGGCGTCGACGCTGCCTCAAGCTCACCCGTCAGGGCGAACGGATGGCGGTGGAATGCGCCAGCCTTGCCAAGGGAATCCGACGGGCGACCATCGATGGCTTCTCGCAAGCCGAGCTCGCGACGCTGAGTTCGTACCTCAAGCGTCTGGTGGACAACCTGGATCGATTCGATCTCGACTCGCCGCTCGTGTCGTTCGGTGCAAAAGGGTCCGTAAAACTCCGCGCCAGCGGCGGCTAGGCCCATCGATGCGCTGGCTGCGATCGAAAACCTTCTGGGCCATTGTGGTCCTCGTCGCCCTGGCGGCTGGCGGTGCCAGCTTCCTTTACAAGCGGCGCGCAGCCAAACCACCCGTTCAATGGGAAACCTCGGTGGTGGATCGCGGGCGCATCGTCGCGCGCGTGACCGCCACCGGGACCCTGTCCGCGCTCGTGACCGTGCAGGTGGGAAGCCAGGTTTCCGGTTCCATCCAGAAGCTGTATGCGGATTTTAATTCGCCGGTGAAAAAGGGCCAGATCATCGCGAAGATCGATCCGCGCCTCTTTCAGGCCGCCCTGGAAAATGCGCGAGCAAACTACGCGCAGGCCAAGGCAAGCTTGGCCAAGGACCAAGTTCAGGCGAGTTTCAACCAGCGGCAGTCCAAGCGTCAGGGCACCTTGGCCAAGGACAAACTGATCGCGCCGGCCGACTTCGACACGGCGGAAGCCGCGGCCGGGACCGCGCTCGCGCAGGTGGAAGCGGACAAGGCCAATGTGCAGCAGGCGCGCGCCATCCTTCACCAGGCGGAGGTGAACATGGCGCTCACCGACATCGTGTCGCCTACCGACGGGGTTGTGATTTCGCGCAACGTGGACGTGGGGCAGACCGTGGCGGCATCGCTTTCCGCGCCCATCATTTTCGTCATCGCCGAGGACTTACGCAAGATGCAGGTCGACACCAGCGTGGCCGAGGCCGACGTGGGCAAGCTGACCGCGGGCATGGACGCCAGCTTCTTGGTCGACGCCTATCCCGGCGAACGTTTCAAGGGCAAGGTTCGACAGATCCGCAACGCAGCCCAGACCGTGCAGAATGTCGTGACCTACGACGCCGTCATCGACGTGGACAACTCGGAATTGAAGCTGCGGCCGGGCATGACCGCCAATGTGAATTTCGTCTTCGCCAATCGCGACAATGTTCTGCGCGTGCCCAACGCGGCCTTGCGCTTTCGCCCGAGTTCCGATCTGCTCAGCGTGCTTAAGATGGAGCCCGCGAGGGCCAAGGGCGGAGACTGGAATAGCGACGGGCGAGCGGGCGGCGGCGGCCGGTCGAAAGGGCCGGGCGCGGGCGGCGACGATGCCCCGGATCGCAAGACGGTCTGGGTCCTGGCCAGTGGCGTGCCGCGCTCGACGCGCATCAAAACCGGCACCACCGATGGCACCAAGACCGAGATCGTCGACGGGCCGTTGGCCGAGGGCGATCAAGTCGTCACCGACGCGACACTCACCGGAGGGGCAAAACCTTCCGCGGGCTTCATGCCCGGAGCGCCGCCGGCCCCACCGCGTGGCGGTGGCGGTCCGCGGACGCCATTCTAGGAACGCTATGGCAACCCCACTCATCAAGGTCGATCACATAGCCAAGGTCTACCGGATGGGGGATGTGGACGTGCACGCCCTGCGGGATGTATCGCTGGCGATTTCCGACGGGGAATCCGTGGCGGTGATGGGACCGTCGGGTTCCGGGAAATCCACTTTGATGAACATCCTGGGCTGTCTCGATCGCCCAAGCGCGGGCTCCTACTGGTTGGCTGGCGAGGAAGTCTCGCGCATGGATCGCAACGCCCTGGCCGGCGTGCGTAATCGAACCTTGGGTTTTGTGTTTCAAAGTTTCAACCTACTGTCGCGCACCAGCGCCCTTGAGAACGTGGAACTGCCGCTGCTCTATGCCGGTGCGTCCGGCCGCGAGCGCCACCGTCGCGCGCGTGAGGCCCTGGAACAAGTCGGACTCGGCGACCGAATCCATCACCACCCAAACCAGATGTCGGGCGGGCAGCAGCAGCGCGTGGCCATCGCCCGCGCCCTGGTCACCCATCCGCGCCTCATGGTCGCCGACGAGCCCACGGGCAACCTCGACTCGCGCACCAGCATCGAGATCATGGCGTTGTTTCAGGCGTTGGGCCGTTCCGGCATTACGCTCCTGCTTGTCACCCATGAGCCCGATATCGCCCGCTATGCCTCGCGCGTGGTGGTCATGCGCGACGGGCTGGTGCAAACCGATCACCAGCAGGAGCCACTTGTGGCCAGCGTAGCCACCACTGCGGCGGGGAGCCCATGAATCCGTTGCAGGTCCTACGCGTGGCCATCCGCGCGCTCCTGCGCAACAAGATGCGCTCGTTTCTCACCACGCTCGGCGTGATCATCGGGGTTTCGGCGGTCATCGCCATGGTCGCCATTGGCGAGGGTGCCAAGGCGCGCGTGGCGGATGCTTTCGCGTCGATGGGCTCCAACATCCTGATGGTGCTTTCGGGCAGCACGAGCTCGGGCGGGGCACGCGGCGGTTTTGGTAGCTTGCCGACCTTGACCTGGGACGATCTTAAGGCCATTCGGGCCGAGTCGAGCGCGGTCCGCTACGCGACCCCGCAATTGCGCGCCTCTGCCTCGGTGATCGGCGAGGACCAGAACTGGGGCACCAGCATCAACGGAATCTCGCCCGAGTTCTTCATGATCAAGGACTGGCCGGTGTCGAGTGGCACCACCCTCACGCAGTCGGATATCGAGGGTGCCACCAAGGTGGTTGTTCTCGGTCAGACGGTGGTCGAAAAGCTGTACGGCCCCAGCGCGGATCCGGTCGGGCAAACCGTGCGCATCAAGAATTTCCCCTTCCAGATCGTCGGTGTGGCCTCTCGCAAAGGCCAATCGGTCATGGGCCAGGACCAAGACGATGTCGTCTTCATGCCCTACACCACCTTTCAGGCCAAGATCCAAGGCGGGCTGCAGAAGTTCATCCCCGGCTATCTCATGGTCAGCGCCGCCAGCGCCGACGACGTTTCGCGCGCGGAAAAGCAAATCACGAATCTTCTGCGCGACCGCCACCACATCGCCATCGGCGCGGACGATGACTTCTCCATTCGCAACCTGACCGAGATGGCCAGTGCCCAGCAGGATGGCGTCAACACGCTGACCAATCTGCTGGCCAGTATCGCCGCCGTCTCGCTCCTGGTGGGCGGCATCGGCATCATGAACATCATGCTGGTCAGTGTGACCGAGCGGACGCGCGAAATTGGAATTCGCATGGCCGTCGGCGCCCGGCCGCGCGACGTGCTCGCCCAATTCCTCGTCGAGGCGCTAACCCTGTCGTTCTTCGGCGGCCTTATCGGCGTGCTGCTCGGGGTCTTTGGCGCCAAGTGGTTGGCCGGCCGTCTCGGCTGGCCCGTCCTGATCAGACCGGACATCATCGCCATCGCGGTCGCGTTTTCCGGTCTGGTCGGCGTGATCTTCGGGCTCTATCCAGCGCACAAGGCCTCGCGCCTGGATCCCATCGATGCCTTGAGGTTCGAATGAGGCGGCCATGAAACTTCAATTTCTGTTCGTACTGACTGTCATTGAACTCTCAACCGCTCCATCCGTGCGAGCCCAGGATGGCGAAGCACCCGACGATGTCGCCTCGGCACGCGTTCTGACCCTGGCCGAGGCAGTGCGGGCGGCGCGCGCACACCAACCGGCGCTAGAACTGGCGCGCGGCAACTTGGTCACCGCGGTCGGACTGGCTGAGCAGGCGCGTGCGGCGCTCCTTCCTCAGCTCAACGGCAATGCTTCTTACACCCGCGCCACCTCCAATTTCGTTCCGCAACCCGGAGGCATGACACCCTCTGCGCAGCAGGGAAGTACCTCCTTCGCGACCGACCCGCTCTGGAAGGTCGGACTGAGCGCCAGCCAGCTCATTTACGACTTTGGTGAGAGCATCAACCGCTGGAAGGCCGCAAGGACCAGCTCCGATGCCATGGGGGAGAGCGTTCACATCACGGAGGCACAGATTGCCTACAATACACGCGCCGCGTTTTTTGCGGCACGCACCGCCAAGGATCTGGTCGGTGTCGCCCGCGATGCTCTGGCGAACCAAGAAAAGCACCTCGGCCAAGTCAAAGGTTTTGTCGAATCCGGAACTCACCCGGAGATCGATCTGACCCAAGCACGTGCCGATCGTGCCACCGCTCAACTCCAGCTGATCAATGCCGAGGGCACCTACGCCGTGGCCAGGGCAACGCTGGTTCAGGCGATGGGGGTCGAGCGTTCGATCGACTTCGATCTGTCAGATGAAGAATTCCCGCCTATGGATGGTGAGGATGGCGTGGTTGAAACGCTCGTGGATGAAGCCAAGCGCAAGCGCCCGGAGATGCTGAACCTTCGACTTAACCTGCAAAGCCAGGATCTGAGCCTGCGCACGGCGCACGACATGATCTGGCCTGCCCTGGCGCTCAGCGGAAACATCAATGACAGTGGTTCCTCTCTGGACCGCACGACGTGGAACTTCTCTGGCATGGTTTCGCTGGGTATCCCGATTTTTCAGGGTGGCGCGATCGACGCGCAGATTCGTCAGGCAGAGGGGCAGCTTGCGCAGGCCAAGGCACAGGTCGGAACGCAGAGCCTGCAGGTCCGACTCGACGTCGAGCAGGCGCGCCTAGGCATTCGCGGCGCCAAAGCCGCCATCGCTACTGCCGACGACGCGTTCACCAATTCGCGTGATCGCTTGCGCCTCGCCGAGGGACGCTATCAGGCCGGCGTGGGTAGCATTATCGAACTCGGAGACGCGCAGCTCGCCCTTACCACGGCTGCCGCGCAAAAGGTCCAGGCCCAATACCAACTCTACACGGCCCGCGCCCAGCTCATCAAAGCGCTGGGTCGGAAAGATTGAAGCGAAAGCGGAGTCGGTTCAAATAGCGCCCCACGCGGTCACTGGATGGTCGAGTTGGTGACGGTGATGGGTGTGGCCTGATTGTTCGAGATCTGCGGGTAGGTAGGGTACCACGAGCCGCCGATGTTGTTGGTGATGACCGAGCTGTCGATTACGATGTTGCCCGTGAGATCGTTGCTCACGAAGAAGATCGCGCTGCCGTAGGCGTTCACTTGGTTGTACTGCACGAGCGTGCCGCATAAGGTGAGCGTCATCGTGTGGCCGTCGTTGTAAATGCCGCCGCCGCTGCCGCCGCCGGGCGTGCCGGACTGGGCCGGGTTGCCGCCGTTGCCGATAGCATGGTTGTAGCTGATGACGGTATTGAGCACGGTCCACGACACGCCGATGCTGCTCAAGGCGCCACCGTTCGAGCAGGTGTTGCCCATTCCGTCGGCGCCGCCGAAGGTGCTGTTGACCACGTAAACGGGCAGGTTGTTGTACTGCTCGAAGGCGCGGATGGCGCCGCCGCCGAGGTCCGGTCCGGTGTCGGTGCAGATGTTGTTCATGAAGCGCGTGTCGATGACCTTGAGGCGGCCGCCGCTGGCGTAGATGGCGCCGCCGCCGTCGTCCTTGACTTCGTTCTTCGAGTTGCCGTTGGCAAAGGTTAGGTTTTGTACCGTGAGCTGCGGTGTCTCCTGGTTGTCGCAGTGGGGAGTCGTCCACACTTGGTTCTGGTCGCAGGTGTTCATGTACAGGATGCGCGTCACGCCCTCGCCGCTCAGGATGACCTTGCCGCCGCCGTCGATGACGATCTTGGGACCCTTGTCGTTGAAGACCTTGGCGGGCTTGCTCGATGCGGACACGCGATTCGACACGGAACGAGGGTTTGGAAACGGGGCTTGCCGTGAGGCGGCCGGGCATCATGGTCGTGGACGACGAGTCCATGGTGTTGAACGTCATCAGACCGTGATGCAAGCATCGCAACTTTACCGCCTAGCCCGCCTCAAGCGCGAAGCGCTCAGCCTGGGCGGCATCGCCGGTCCGTCCGACCGCGCCGGCCTGGAGGCGAGCTTCGAGCGCATGCTTTCCTCTTTCGGCATGGCGTTTCAGACCATCGTTTCGTTGTCCACCTCGTGAAGGTGGACATGAACCTGGTGCGCGGGATCGAAAGCAGCGCGGTCAAGCGTAGGCTGGTTGCATCGGTGGTGGCGCTGTGCCGGAGATGGAGATGCTGCTGGTGGCCGAGGGCGTGGAAACCGTCCGCGAGCGCGATGTCCTGGCCGCCATGGGCTGCGATTTGTTCCAGGGCTACCCCCTCGCGCGACCAGCATCGAATTTCCATCAACCCGCGTTCTAGTCCCAGCGTTGCGCCGGGCGGCAGACGCTTTTCAGCCGTGCGGCCGGCGTTCGCCGTGGCGCTCGATCTTGCGTTCTAGATCCCGCGCTTGCTCTTCGATGTGCCAGGGCCGTTCGGCATAGACGTCGTCGAAAAGCGACGAAGTTGGCGGTCGCGGTGCCACGGCCTCGGTTTCCTTCACCAACGCGGCGAAACGCGCGTCGAAATCCTTGCGCAGGCTCTCCTCGTCCTCGGCGCTCCACACGCCCTTGGCCTGGCAATAGGCTCGGAAGCGCTGGATGGGATCGCTCGATTCCCATTCCTTGGGCTCGCCCGGGTCGCGGTACACGCTGGGATCGTCGGACGAGGTGTGCGCCCCCCGTCGGTAGGTGAGCGCCTCGATGAGCGTGGGTCCCTCGCCCTGACGCGCGCGCTCGGCCGCCATGGCCGTGACGTGGATGAGCGCCAGCATATCGTTGCCGTCGACCATCACGCTCTTCATGCCGTAGGCCACTGCCTTTTGCGCGAGGGTGGGCGAGGCCGTCTGGATGGCGCGCGGGGTGGAAATGGCCCAGCCGTTGTTGCGTAGAAAGAACACGCAGGGCGCCTTCCTCACCTGGGCCAAGTTGCAGGCCACGTGAAAATCGCCGGTCGAGGTCGCGCCGTCGCCAAAGTAGACCAGGCTCACGTCGTCGCGGCCGCGAATCTTGGCGGCCAGGGCCATGCCCACCGCGTGTGGAATTTGCGTGCCGACCACCGAACTCACCGATACGAAGTTGAGATCGCGCGCGGTGTGGTGGGCGGGCAGCTGGCGTCCCTTCACCGGATCCTCGGCGTTGCCGTAGAGCTGGCACATCATGGTGCGCAAGGGGTAGCCGCGGAAAAGCGCAACCGCCTGTTCGCGGTAGCACGAGAAGATCCAGTCGGTCGGCCGCAGCGCCCAGGTCGGCCCGATGAGGGTAGCTTCCTCGCCGTAGGCGGTCAGGTAGAAGCCGATGCGCCCTTGGCGCTGGAAACGCAGCAGGCGCTCGTCGAGCAAGCTGCTCTCCAGCATGGCCTGGAGCATGCGGCGCAATTCCGAGCCGGCAATGACTGGCTCAAGGTCGGGACGGCAGATGGTTCCCTCGCGGTCGAGGATGCGGACGAGTTCGATCTTCACGCGATGCCTTGCCTAGCGGCCTTGATGGAGGTTGTCAAGATCGTTCCCGCGTGGCCGCAAACACAGAGTTGTGTCGAGAACGCTGCCTTTCGGCCACTTGGCCGTCACGGCGATGCCACGTGAGTACGTCAGGCTTGAATCATGGCGACCGTTGCGCATGTTGCAGCTGGATTGGTCATCGGGCGCGTTCACGCGAGCACGACCCGCTCACCCCTCTTGGGTTCGTTGCTTCTCCTTCCTGTGCTGGCCGTCCTGCCCGATCTGGACGTCTTCGTGGGACGCGTCCTGGTGGCCGCTGCTCCCGCGCTGGCGCATCGCGGGGCCACGCACTCGCTCGGCGCCGCGGTGATCGTGGGGATGTTGGTGTGGCTGGTCCTGCCTCGCGGCGGACGCCACTTTCCGCCCCTCGAGACGGCAGTGGCCGCCGCCATTGCTTGCGCAAGCAACGGACTTCTCGATCTTCTCTCGGCGGGAGGAGAAAGCGTGGCCGTGTTTTGGCCGATCCTCGACGCGCGCTTCTTTGGCACCTGGCGGCCCATTCCCGATGCGCCATTCGAGTCCTTGCTCGCCACCGCGCATGGCTTTCGGTGCCTGACACTGGAGACGGCGGGTTGCCTGCCGGTGATCGTGTGGGCATTGTCCAAAAGGTCGTCGCGGGGCGTGGAATCCCTGGCACTGTTCTTCGCGAAATGGTGGTCACAGTCCAGGCTGCGCCAGTCGAGAGACTAGCGGTAGCTTCATCGTCCAAGAGGTAGGATGGAGGTGGAAGAGAGGTGGAAGACATGATGGGGCAGAGATCCGATCGACCCGATCGATGCGCACGCCACGGCGGGCGCACGCTGCTGTCGTCGGTATTCGGGCCGTATTGCCAAGACGACGACTACGGCAGCCGCGCCATCAATCCGATGGAGCTCTTCCACAATCAAGTCACGCGCGAGCAAGGTTCCTTCTCGCTGCGTGCCTTTCATCCATCGCTCGGCATCCGCCTGATCCAGGCGAATATCTCGTCGCCTTGCACGGTGCTCGATTTCCCGACGCTGGAGATCTTCGAACGCGAGATCTCGGGCCATGCCTACGACATCATCGGCATTTCATCCATCGCGGCCAACGTCGGCAAGGTGAAGAAGATGTGCGAGGTCGCGCGCGCGCTGTCGCCACGCTCCGCGATCGTGGTTGGCGGCCATGTCGCTTCCATCCCTGCCCTCGAAGCCATGATCGATGCCGACCACATCGTGATGGGGGAAGGCGTCGAGTGGATGCGCCGCTTTCTCGGCGAAGATCCCAAGGCCCCCATTCGCCATCCCGCGGTCTCGTCGTCGTTCGGATTCCGCTTCATGGGCCTGCCCCTGCAGGTTCCCCGCGCGCTGCTGCCCGCGGTCCTCGCGCCTTCGGTGGGTTGCCCCATGGGCTGCGATTTCTGCTGCACCTCCGCCTTCTTCGGTGGCAAGGGCAAGGTCCACAGTTTTTTCAAAGACGGCCACGACCTCTACGATGCCTTGTGCGACATCGACTCGCAGCTGCACTCGTCGGCTTTCTTTCTTCTCGACGAAAACTTCCTTTTGCATCGCGAGCGCGCCATGCAGTTGCTCGGTCGAATGCGCGAAGGCAACAAGTCCTGGGCCTTCTACGTCTTCTCGTCGGCGAATGCCATCGCACGGTATTCGATGGAAACGCTGGTGGAATTGGGCGTGTCCTGGATCTGGCTTGGGTTGGAATCGCCAGCGTCGGACTACAAGAAACTCGAGAACGCCGACACCATCGCCATGGTCCGGCGCCTGCACGAACATGGCATTGCCACCATTGGATCCTCCATCATTGGGCTGCCCCATCACACGCGCGAAAACCTGCGCCAGGAAATCGAGTATGCCGTCGCACACGAGACGGATTTCCACCAGTTCATGCTCTACACGCCCATGCCGGGAACGCCGCTTTATGACCGGAGCCTGCAAGAAGGATCGCTGCTTTCGCACGTCCCGTACGCGGACGGCCATGGACAGTTCAAGTTCAACTTCCGTCATCCCAACATTTCACGAGATGAATCGAAGCTGCTTCTCGATGGAGCATTTCAGCGCGACTATGAGCGGAACGGGCCCAGCGTTTCCCGGCTTTTCAAAACCATGCTGACCGGCTGGCGCAGGTATTCCGATCACCCCGATGCCCGCGTGCGCCGCCGCTTTCGCCGGGAAATGCGCCTCTACAAACCCGTCATGGACGCCAGCCTTCGGGCCATGGAGTCGAGGCTTGCATTCGAGAAACGTTCGTCGGCTCGCAAGCAGGTGAGGGCGGTCCGCCAAGAACTCGAGATGGAACATGGAGGCGTCAGCCGTTGGATTGGCGCGGCTGCGGCCCCACTCCTGCTTGGGGCCAGTATTCTCGACCAGCTTCGCGTCGCTTCTGGATGGTCCTGCGAACCCAAGCCGCACATCGAGCGACGCCACTGGGAAGAGAGGACTATCGCCGCTAGCGTTTGAGCGGAACGAAGTTACGCGCCACGATCTGCTGGCCATCACGGGACAACATGAAGTCGATGAACTTCTTTAGATTACCCTTGGGCAGGCCCATGGTTCCCAGCACCAATGGGCGCGACAAGAGGTACATTCCAGATCGGATGTTGCGTTCCGTCGGCTGGATCCCGTCGATGAGGACGGGCTTGACCTCCTTGCGCAGCTCCGGGCTGATCGATGCCAAGAGCCCTTGGCTGACCGTGCAGATTCCCCTGGCATCGTAGGCGACCTCCACGATCTGCTCTTGCGGCTGATCGAATTCCTTGAACCCCTCGCCATACGAGGCACCGTCCAGGGCCAGCTCGCGGAAAACCTGCACAGTTCCGTGGCCCAGCATCTCCGTATTCGGGTAGATGGGTGCGTTCTCGCCTCCGACTTCCTTCCAGCTCTTGATCTTGCCGGTGAAGATCCCCTTGAGCTGCTCCTTGGACAAGCTCTTCACCGGGTTGTCCACATGGACGAACACCGCAATGGCGTCATCGCCGATGGTGTGGCCGAGGACCTTGACCTTCTTCTCCTCGGGGGTCAGGGCACGCGAGGCACCGGCCAGCGTTGCTTTGCCCTCGATGAGCGCCTTGACTCCCTTGCCCGAGCCGATGGCTTCGACCGAGGCGAACTTGAGACCGGTTTTGGACTCGAAGGCCTTGACCGCTCCGGCCTCCATGATGCCGGCTCCGATGGTCGAGGATCCGCTATAGGTGAGTGTGTCGTCGGACATCGCTGCTGGTCCAGCGGCGAGTGTGAACAGTGCAAGTGCAGTGGTCGTGAGGAAATGGTGCATGGCTTCGCTCCGAGTGAGAGGACTGTCACACGACAAGTGTGACAATCGTGCGACAGTGGTGTGACAGTCGCCGAAGCCAGGTTCGCTTCCGTCTAATGATGCATTCAGGCATCGGGGGCGATCGCGTGTCGCGGTGTCACATCCGACAACAACACGACCAGCGGTCCCGCCTTCAAGGCGCTCTTTCCCAATGGTCTCGATCCCGAGGTGCGACCGCTCAGGGCCGCCCAGGTCGCCGAGACCACAACCTTGCGCAAGCGCCACCGTGCAGGTCTACATGACAGGGTCCAATGGGCCTGTTCAAGTTGCAAAATTTGACCCACGGGGTAGGCTATTCAAATCAAAAGGCGAGCACTTGTTCTTCTCTCAATCCTTCTCGCGATTGTTGTCGCTCTGTATCTCCTAAGTACTTTGTCGAACTACCAACGGGCACAGAGGTACATCCGTGAGCATCCACAGAGAACGTCAACCAGCCCGCACTCCGTCGAATCGCGTTGAGGGTGCATCTGGGGAAGATGCAGATCAGTAACACCGAGCCATGCTACAGTTCATGTCTGGATGACAGGTGTGAATGGCCAGCCGATCGACGTGGCGAAATATGACCCTTCGTGGCGACTTTTCTAATGAGATACAACCGCATTGTGAGAGTCTTGCTAATTGTGGCGGTAGCATGCCTCATGTGTGTTTTGTCCCTATTCCTTTATGCGAACTGGGTGGTTCGAAAGGAGCTGAGAGAACGGTTCAGGCGACAGTATCGTGCCAATTCTGTCCATTTACAGGGCGCGGGAAGCAAGTCCAGCGAAGCATGAGTGTCCAAATAAGCTCGGCCTAGTTTTTGCTTAGACGCGGGGCCATGAATGCAGACGTGCTCCGAAATGTGCTGGAGACGGCCCTTCCCGCTGACAAGGTGGTTTCATTGGCGCGCGCGCTGAAGGTCGTCGAACGCCAGTCCCTCATCGCGATTGACCAACTCGTGAATTCGCTAGTGCTTGTAGCCCGAACTCCGTCAGGAGGACGACAGGCTGACGTACTGCGAGCGTACGCGGAAGCCACGGGCGACAAGCCCGTGAGGGGCGCTTTCTACGACAGGTTCAACGACGAGCTCGATCAGCTGATGACTCGGCTGCTCGACGACTCGCTTGCCGCCATTCGCACCGAACCCGTCCTGCTCCCGCCGTGTATCGACGGAGTAAAGGACTGGCTCGCTATCGATTCTGAAACAGTCAAGCTCCATCCATCGCTTAAGGACAAGTTCCCTGGTACTGGCGACTACGCAGCCGTGAAGATTCACAAGACCTACTCGCTTGGCCGCCACAATATTGTTGATTATCACTTTTCGCCTGCCAAGGAGCACGATTCCTGCCACCTGACTGTGGATGACTCACTCAAGGACTACGGCCTTCTCTTTGACTTGGCGTATCCCAGTCATAAGCGCCTTCGGACGTGCATCGAGAAGAATGTGCGTTTTGTTTGCAAGCTCAAGCGCCACTGGAAAGCGGCAATTGAAAACGTGAACGAAGGCAACATTAAGGAACTCATTGCAGGCGCCGACTTTGCCGACGCCATTTCGTTCGGCCAATTGAGCTGTCAAAATGGAGTCATCGACGTGCAAGCGCGCTTGTCATTGAACCAAAAGCCGTACTCGCTGCGAGTCGTTGCTATCGAAGTGCCAGACCACGGGCTGTGTGTGTTTCTTACGAACTTGCCACGCGAGCGCTACCCAGCCAATGTAGTCGGCGACCTATATCGATTGAGGTGGGAAATCGAGAAATCGAACAAAGTCGAGAAGAGTGACCTCTGTCTTGACAAACTCGACTGTCGCAAGGTCTGCTCTGCGCGCACCATACTCATGGCATCTCTCTTGGGTGCCTGCATTGTCGGTCGTCTCGTGCATGCAGACCATCAGGCCTTGGCGCAGGACATGGCAACGCACGGTTGTATCAAACGCGGGCCGGTTCATGCTCGTCTGGTCGCCATGTTCCTCGCCTCAATGACGACCTCCATCTCCGCTAGACTTCGTAACGAGCCCCATGCAAGGGACTGGGCGACTCTCGCGGGCCTGGCCGCGCACGCTTCGCGGGACCCCAACTGGCGTCGCCGTCCAAGCGTGCTCGACACTCTACTCGGTTTCGTCGCGGAGCCAGGCCGGCCACGGTGTCAGAAATCGACCAGAAAGTGTCAGGATTCGATCACTGGTGTCAGTAATTGATCACTCATGCTTTACGGTGATACTGCCGCCAGCGTACACGCTGCCGCCGTCGACGCTGCCGCCAATCTCCACATCGCCGGTGGCGCGCACGTTGAGCAAGCGGGTGACGGATCCCTTGATGGCCAGCGAACCCTCGGTTTTAAGGTGGCCGGAGTGCAGATCCACATCGCCGGCGTGAACGTGGCTCTGCACCACATCCACGCCATCCGCCTCGGTGTACGCAACGGTGCCGCCACGGCGCGCGCGCACGCCGCCGGCACCGCCAATTTCAGCGCCGTCGCCCACGCGTAGGGGCGGCCCACGCAGAGGTTCGGGCGGGACGATGGTGCCATCCACTTTCTGGCCTGGCGTACCTTCCCGCGCCGGATGGGCCCATGCCACGAGTTCGCCCATGGCCACCGGCTTGAGCAACTCGCGATCCCAGTAGTCCACGCTGCCGTCGGCGCGCAGATGGCCGGGCTGCAATCCCTTGTGAAAGAGCAGATCGAATCGAGCCTCCACGGGTTTGGTGGGTTCCCGACCGCGCGCCACGACCACGCCGGTCGTCTGAAACTGATCGTCTTGAAGCTGAGCGCCCAATCGCGCGCACGCCGCATCGTCGACTCCGAAGATGACGTTGGCGTCTTGCAAAGCAGCTTTTACATCGGCCAGCCCCGAGGGGGCGCCCGGCGCGACGACGGCTTCGGCGGTCAAGCCGTCGCCGGCAACGCGAACATGGATCCGGCCGCTGTCTGGCATCCCCACCTCGATTCTACGGGGATCTCGGAGTATCTCCAACGGCAACGATGTCACTTCAACGACGGCGATGTCATGGTTGCGCGGACTTGGTGGTAGGTTTGGGCCGTGCCCGAGCTACCTGATCTTGTTCATGTGGAGGCCGTGCTGCGCCGGTCGGTGGTGGGTCTGCCTATTGTGAAGGTGCGGGTTGGCGATCCGGTGGTGCTGCGGCTCATGGTGGCCGAACCCTTGCCGGCGCTGCTCGCGGGCAAGCGCATCGTCGAGGTGAGCCGGCGCGGGCAATTCATGCGCTTCAATCTGGACGGTGGCTTGTGCCTGGTGGTGAACGCCATGTTGAGTGGCCGCTACTCGCTGGCCGATATCGGTGCGGCATCCGGCGCGAGCCTGATCCTGGCCCTGGGCTTCGCGGGCGGCTTGGAGTTGCGCTACGCGGACGAAACTCGCATGGGCAAGATCTACGTGGCTCGCAGCGAACAACTCGATCAGATCCCTGGCTTCGCCACCCTGGGCGTCGATCTGCTCGCGGACGAGTTCTCCTTGCCGCATCTGCGACGTCTGGTAGCGCGGCGGCGCGATCAGGTTCGCCAGTTCTTGCTCGACAAGACCGCGCTTGCATCCATCGGCAACGCCTACGCCGACGAGATCCTCTTCGCCGCGCGCCTGCACCCCAAGACTTTCTGCCACACGTTGCGCCCGGAGGAAGTGGACCGTCTCTACGCCGCCATTCGCGAAACGCTCTACGCCGCCATTCGCGAAATCCAAACGCGCAACCAGCCCATCGAGGTGAAGGTGCGCGACTTTCTCAAGGTGCGTGGTCGCGCCGGCGAGCCCTGCCCGATGTGCGGCACCACCATCCGCCGCGTGCGCGTGGGCCGCGACGACGCCTGCTTTTGTCCCGCCTGCCAGCCGACCGAGCGCAAGCTCTTCGTCGATTTTCGCAAGCTGCCTACGGGCCGCTAGCCCGCCCGCAATACTTCCAGTTCGGACCAGCGGCTGTAGAGGGCGTCGATCTCCGCTTTGGCGGCATCGACCTTCGCCATCAATTCGACCAGGCGGCTGGCGTTGCTGGCGACGACCGGGCTTGCTTGCTCGACCTCGAGCGCTGCCAGGCGTGCCTCGGCCTCGGCGATGCGCGCTTCGATGGTTTCAAAATCGCGCTGATCCTTGTAGCTTAGCTTGCGCCGAGAAGTGTCGGGCGGAGGTCGCTGCGGCGCGGACTTGGAACGCTCGGTGGCGGCGGCCATGGCCTCGTGCTCGGCCGTGTACCAAGCCTCCCACTGCGAAAGGCCAACCAGGTGAACCGCCGGCGTTCCGGGGCGTTCGGGAAAGGCCAGAAGCGAGGTCGTGATGCGGTCGAGAAAATAGCGGTCGTGGCTGACCAGCAATACGGCGCCGTCGAAATTGATGAGCGATTCCTCAAGCACGTCGAGCGTCGCCAGGTCCAGATCGTTGGTTGGCTCGTCGAGGACCAAGACATTCGCGGGGCGTAACATCAGGCGCGCGAGGGCCAGGCGGCTTTGCTCCCCGCCGGAGAGCTGACCGACGAGCAACTTGCCGTGCTCGGGGCGAAAGAGGAAGCGCGCGAGGTAGCCGCTGACGTGCACGCGCACACCGCGAACATCGACGTGGTCGCTGCCCGGGCACAAGGTATCGATGACCGTGGCCGCCGGATCCAGGCTTTCGCGCTGCTGCTCGAAATACGCCACTTGCAAATTGTCGGCGCGAATGACCTGGCCGGAGTCCGGCGTTTCCTTCCCCACCAGCACGCGCAGCAAGGTCGACTTGCCACAGCCGTTCTTGCCGATGAGGCCGAGCCGGCTGCCCGGACCCATGAACACACTGATGTTCTCGAAGATGGTTCTGCCTTGGTAGGCCTTGGTGATGGCCTTGGCTTCGACGAGGCGCTTCGGGGTCCTGCCGGCGCCGCCAAAATCCAGCCCGGCCGTGCCACCGGAGTTGCGCGTCGCGAGTTCGTCGACGGCATCGGTCAAGGCCTCCGCGCGTTGGATGCGCGCCTGCTGCTTGGTCGAGCGCGCGGGCGCGCCCTGACGCAGCCACTCGGTTTCACGGCGCAGGGTATTGCGCAGCGATGCCTCCCGGCGTTCCTGCGCGGCCATCAATTCCTCTTTGCGCTCGATGAAGGTGGCGTAGTCGCCGTCGACGGAGAGAAGTCCACCCTGGTTGCGCCGATCCAGTTCCAGGATGCGGTTGGAAATGCGCTGCAAGAACAAGCGGTCGTGCGTGACCGTGACCGTCGCGAAGGGCGCCTGGGCCAGGAATTTCTCCAGCCACAGGATGCTCTCCACGTCGAGGTGGTTGGTCGGCTCGTCGAGCAGAAGTAGGTCAGGCTCGCGCACCAGCTCGCGCGCCAGGGCCACGCGCTTGCGCCAGCCACCGGACAAACGGTCGACCGGCAGATCCGCGCCGGCTTGCGGTCCGGATAGCTCCAGGCGGGCGATGTACTCGTCGGCCCGGGCCGCGGCCTGCCACGCATGATCGGCTTCGGCAACCGGGTCCGCGGGATCGAGCACGGCTTCGCGCACGCTTTGTCCTGGTCGAAACACAGGAACCTGCGCCACGTGCCCCACGCGCAGCCCGCGTTGCACCACCATCTCACCCTGATCCGGCGCTTCGGCACCAGCCAAAATGCGCAACAGCGTGGTCTTGCCAGCGCCATTCGGCCCGATGAGGCCGATGCGTTCTCCCTCGGCCAAGGTGAAGCACACGTCCTCGAACAAGGGACGCGAAGAATAGGATTTTCCCAGATTGCGGGCCGTGGCCAGAATCGCCATGCGGCCGGGAGTATACGGGCGAAATCGCGAAAGGCTCGGGCGCCTTGGCGCGACTTTCTGGGGGCAACTCCTTCGGGCGGAGTAGGTTGTAGAGAGAGGCCCCATCCGATGGTACTTTGGGGGCCCGCCAGCCATGGGCGGTACTGCCACTCTCTACCCGCGAAGTCGGGGTAGGAATGGTAAGATTCGCTGGCCATGACTTCCGTTCTGTCCACCAAAGGTCAACTCGTGATCCCGCAGCAGTTCCGCCGCGCCTTGCGCTTGCATGCGGGCGACAAGGTTACCTTTTCTCTCGAAGGTGACCGTCTCGTGCTCAAGCGTTCCGACCTTACGCGCGCGCGCATGGTCAAGAACCATCGCGGTCGTCGCGTGCTCGAAGCGCCAGCTGATGCCCCGCCCATGACGCCAGAAACCGTGAAAGCTCTGCTCCGCGAGTTCCCGTGAGTTACCTACTCGACGTGAATTTACTGCTGGCCAGTGTTTGGCGATCTCACGCCCAGCATGCGAAGGCGAGCGCCTGGCTCGACAGGATTCGGAGTGAGGGTCGGGAGGCTGCCAGCAGCGCGGAGGCGTCCGAGGGCCTGTGACCTGGATATATTCGACATGGGACAGTGACGGTTACAATTGCGGATGAATTCGCGCCGCCGCCGGGCAATCTCGGACCCGACGAGGTTCGGCGCATCGCCAAGGCGCCGCGCGGGATTGGGCTCATCTGCGATGCGACCGCCACGTGATCGAGAAGTCGGGCGCGAAGTTCACACCGCCCGCCGGCGTGACCCCGGCGTCGCTGCGGGCGTCGGGCAAACGCGCCGAGGGCATCGATCAGGTGATCCTCGATCTCGAGGTCGTGTTGAACAAGCTCAAGCGGGCCAACCTGCGTGCCGTTCCCGGTGGCCAGCTGTCGCACTAACTGATAGCATACTGCGCGTCTGTTCACCATGGCCCGCACCGCGAAGCGTAGACTCACAGAAGCCCTGCTTCGGCAGGAAGCGCGCGGTTTTTCTGAAAAGGAGAGTCTGCACTCCGAACCGAGCCTCTTCGGGGTGACCGACGGCAAGGCCGTCGGCACCTACCCGGAACAGAAGTTTCGGGCCTACATTGCAGACCGCTACGCCCTCGAAGAAGGCAACTCGGCAAAGGGTATCGACTTCCCCGATGTCAACGTCGACATCAAGGTTACCAGCGAGAAGCAGCCGCAGTCGTCATGCCCGTTCAAGTCCGCTCGGCAGAAGATCTTCGGGCTCGGGTATTCCCTCTTGGTCTTCGTCTACGACAAGAAGGACGATCGTCAGGCCCGAACCGCTAATCTCAGAATCCTCCACACCATCTTCGTTGAAGCGCGGGCGACTGGCGACTTCACGATGACTCGTAGGCTCAGGGAGATGATCAGCGACGACGCAAATGAGGATGACATCGTCGCTTACCTGACCGATCGCAATCTTCCCGTGGAAGAAATAGAGCTGCGCGATATTGCTCGCGACGTCCTCAAAAGCCCACCTGCACAGGGCTACCTGACCATCTCGAACGCGCTCCAGTGGAGACTTCAGTACGGTCACGCGATACGCGAGGCCGGCTCTGTCGAGGGTGTCGCTCGTCTTTAGCCCCTGGACGTTTAACCATGCGTGATGAGAAACGAATCGAATTTGGTGACTGGCAAACGCCGCAAGAACTGGCCGAGGGAGTGGTTTCATTACTGGCGAGTAATGTTCGTGTTCCCGCTTCGATTCTGGAGCCTACGTGCGGCCGCGGCTCGTTCCTCGCGGCAGCTGCCACTGTGTTCCCGAAAGCGCGACTCCTGGGGTTCGATGTGAATGAATCCTACGTGCGCGATGCGCGCGACGCACTCACCGGCTACGACGCAGAGGTCGCAGTTGCCGACTTCTTTCAGGTGAAATGGGAGGACGTCCTGGCTCGCCTCCCATCCCCGGTGCTTGTCATCGGCAATCCGCCCTGGGTGACCAACTCAGTGCTAGGCGCGCTCGATGCCGGCAACCTTCCGGCGAAGACCAACTTCAAGAACCTGAGCGGGCTTGATGCAATGACCGGGAAGAGCAACTTTGACATCTCGGAATGGATGCTCCTGCGCCTGCTACAGGCTGCCTCCGGTAGCGATGTAACACTGGCGATGCTCTGTAAGGCAGGGGTTGCTCGCAAAGTTATGGAGCACGTTGCTTCGCGGCGCTGGAACCTCCAAGGCTCGGTTCATGCGATCGATGCGCGCACGCACTTTGCAGCCGCTGTCGACGCGGTTCTCCTTACCGTTCACAGCCCGACATCTGCACTTCACGAGGGCCCCGCTCTCAGATGGTCCGTCTACGAAAGCATCACCGCTTCTGCGCCATCCAAACACATGGGCGTCGTGGATGGGCAGCTCTGCAGTGACATCGACGCATATGTTGCGACCCGAAATCTCGAAGGCCCGTCCGAGGTAGAATGGCGTTCTGGCATCAAGCATGACTGTGCCCGCGTCATGGAACTTGAGATCGTCGACGATCACCTGGTCAACGGCATGGGGGAGCGAGTTGACCTGGAACGTGAGTACGTCTATCCGCTGCTCAAGGGCTCCGATCTGGCCAATGGGCGCATGACTGCGCGTCGTCGCGTTGTTGTTCCACAAAGGTCGCTCGGCGAAAATACTGGCGCTATTCGAGATCGTGCTCCCTCTACCTGGGCCTATCTCATTTCCCACCGTGAGCACCTGGATGCGCGCAAGAGCAGCATCTATCGAGATCAGCCACCATTCGCGATCTTCGGGGTCGGCGACTACTCCTTCTCGCCATACAAAGTCGCAATCTGTGGCTTGTACAAAAGGATCGCATTCACTGTTGTTCGTCCAATCGACGGGCAGCCCGTGATGGTTGACGACACGGCGTACTTCCTTCCATGCAAGACGGAAGAAGAGGCCTCCGAGCTTGCTTATGTTCTCAACGGCGAAAAGGCATCTGCATTCTTCACCGCTCGAACTTTCTGGGACGCTAAGAGGCCGATCAACAAGGCTTTGTTGCAGTCGCTTTCTCTCGATGCGCTACTACGAGCCGAAGGCTTCGGTCCGCGACCGACGTTGGCGCGATCACCACAACAGGCCTTCGCGTTCTGAGTGGGCGCCGTCCAACTCACTCCCCGAGGCGACCCCAAGCGAAAATCACGCTGACTGAGTGGCGTGGGCGATGATAGGCGAATGGCGCTTCTGCAGGGCAAAGAGGTAGCGGGCTTCGTCGTGGGGTTGGCGGTCGTACCGGTAGCACCAGATGATGCGGATCCATTTCAAGGAGACCGCCGGTCAAGAAAGCACTGGCGCCAAGCCCGCGGAGTCGTAGGAGGATAGGGTGGGGTTGCGCGGCGCCAGGCACTTTCAGCAATTTTCTTGTCCGCGCCCGCGCCGAGTTCTATCTTCGCCGGCCTGGACATCATCGACGCCCACGCCCACGTTTTTCCCGACGCGCTCGCCGAACGCGCCATGTACTCCATGTGCGGGCAGGGGCGCTGGCACCACATCCGCAATTTCCACGACGGCACCGTCGCGGGATTGCTCGCCTCGATGGATGCGGCGGGCATCAAGCGCGCCATCCTGTGCCCGGTCGCGACCAAGGCCAGCCAGGTCGAGAAGATTACGGATTGGTCGGCCAGCCTGGCCAGCGCGCGGCTTGTCCCCTTCGCGTCGATCCACCCCGCTTACGCGGAGCCCGAGCGCGAGATCGAGCGCGTTGTCGGCCTAGGTTTGCGCGGCCTCAAGTTCCACCCGCAGTACATGGATTGCGCCATCGACGACCCGCGCTGCCTGCGCATCGCGCGCGCCGCCGCCGCCGCCAAGTTGCCCATGGCGTTTCACGGCGGCTACCACCCCGCCTTTGACAAGAGCGACGAAGGCTCGCCGCTGCGCATGCGCCGGCTCTGCGACGCGGTCCCGGACTTGCGCATCGTCGCCTGCCACATGGGCGGCATGGGTGACTGGCAGGGCGTCGTCGACTATCTGGTCGGCAGCCAAGTGTACTTGGAGACCAGCTTCGCGCCCGACTGGTGTCCGCCCGACATCCTGTCCACTATACTTGACCGGCACGATCCGCATCGCATTCTGTTCGGCACCGATTCGCCGTGGACGGACCAAGCAAGCGAACTGGCCAGTTTCAAACGCTTGCCTTTCTCGCCCGAGAATCTCGAGCTTGCCCTGTCCAAGAACGCGGTGGAATTGCTCGGCTAGTTCCGATCGCTCCCTTGCCCCGGCGACGCTGGCGCAGTAGATCCCGACTTGGAAGTTGATCGTTCGAACACCATCGAGTCGCCCCATGATCGCCTATTTCGACAACGCCGCGTCCACGGCGCCCCTGCCCGAGGTCGTGGAGGCCACAAGCCGCGCCATGCGCGAGCACTTTGCCAACCCGTCGTCCTTGCACGGCCTCGGTGCCGCGGCGGCGCGCGCGTTGGCCACGGCTCGCGAGCAAGTCGCGGCGCTGATTCACGCCGAACCCGAGGAGATCATCTTCACCGGCAGCGGCACCGAGGCCAACGCGCTTGGCCTGCTGGGCGCCGCGCGCAGGGCTCGCCAGCGCCACATCGTGGTCAGCGCCATCGAACATGCGGCCGTGTTCGATTCCGCGCACCGATTGGCCAGCGAGGGTTGGTCGGTGAGCGAGGTGGTTCCTGGCTCGGACGGACGCGTGACGGTCGAGTCGGTGCTGGCGGCGGTGCGGCCGGAAACCGCAGTCGTCGCGGTCATGCTGGTCAACAACGAGATCGGAACCGTGCAGCCCATCGCCGACATCGGCCGCGCCTTGCACGCCCTCGACCGCAAGATCCACTTTCACGTCGACGCGGTTCAATTCGCCGGGCTTGTGCCCTTGGACGTGCGCACCAAAGGCGCCGACTCCGTCGCCATTTCCGCGCACAAGCTGCACGGGCCCAAGGGCATCGGCGCACTCTGGCTGCGCAAGGGCAAGAACCTGGCGCCGCTCCATGGAGGCGGCGGGCAAGAACGCGACCTGCGCTCGGGCACCGAAAACCTTCCCGCCTGCGTGGGCTTCGGCGTGGCCGCCACGCACGCGCGCGCGGACGATCAGGCGCGTGTGCGGGTTCGCGTGTGCGAGCTGCGCGATCGGCTGGAATCCCTCATTTTCGCCGGAGCCGCGCGATGCAAGCCGACCGTGCCGCTCGACAGCGAACGCGCGCCGCACATCACCAGCGCGCTTCTGCCCGGTCTGCCGGCCGAGCCGGTGTTGCATGCCTTGGAAGCGCACGGAGTCTTCGCCTCCGAGGGCGCGGCCTGCTCGTCGCGCGCGCACGAGCAAAGCCGCGTCTTGCGCGCGCTGGGTATCGCGCCCGGCGCCGGCGCGCTTCGCTTCTCGCTCTCGCGCCTGACCACCGCCGCCGACGTCGAGCAAGCCGCCGCCGCCTTGATCGAGGCGATCGCCGAGGTCGCGAAAGTGGTAAACGCACGTTCATGATCTCCATCCTGTGCCGATACGGCGAGCTCTTTCTCAAGGGCGGCAATCGCGGCTCCTTTCTGCGTGCCATGGCCGACAACATCCGTCGCGCCGTGAAGGACTTGCCCGAAGCCAAGGTCTCCACGCCCTACGGCCGCATCCTGGTGCGCGTGCCCGACGAGATCCGCGAGGACGCCTGCGCTCGCCTCGAACGCGTCTTCGGCTTGGTTTCGGTTTCGGCCGGTGCCGAGGCGGCGCCGAACATCGAGGCCATCACCGCCACCGCGGTCGGCGAGGCACGAGCGGCGATCACGCGCAATCCCGAGCTCGGGCGCAGCTTCAAGGTCGAGACCCGTCGTTCGAACAAGCACTTCCCCATGCGCTCGCACGACATCGACTGCCATGTGGGCGGCGCCATCATGGACGCCTTGGGCATGCGCGTGGATGTGCACAAGCCCAGCCTGCGCGTCGGTATCGAAGTGCACTCAAGCACGGTGTACATTTTCGCCGAGGTTCGTCCGGCGCCTGGCGGCTTGCCGGTCGGCGTTTCCGGACGCGGTCTGCTGCTGCTTTCGGGCGGCATCGATTCGCCGGTGGCGGGCTGGCTTTCGGCGAAGCGCGGCCTGGCCCTCGAAGCCCTGACCTTCCATTCGCCACCGTTCACCGGCGAGCGCGCCAAGGACAAGGTGGTTTCCCTGCTGCGCATCCTGGCGCGCTGGCAAGTCGCCACCACCTTGTGGGTCGCGCACTTCACCGAAACGCAGCAGCGCCTGCGCGAGGCCGGCCCAGCCGAACTGGCCGTGGTTCTCTATCGGCGCATGATGATCCGCGTGGCCGACATCCTTTGCGAGCAGACCCGCTGCAACGCCATCGTGACCGGCGAGAACCTGGGGCAAGTGGCCAGTCAAACTCTGGTCAACATGGCCAACATCGAACAGGCGGCCCGCCACATCGTGCTGCGGCCGCTGCTCACCTACGACAAGATGGAAACCGTCGCGCTGGCGCGCCAGATCGGAACCTACGACACCTCTGCGCTGCCCTACGAGGATTGCTGCTCGTTGTTCATCCCCGCGCACCCCGCCACGGCAGCCAGGCTGGACGCCATCGAAGACGCCGAGGCCAAGCTCGACGTGGCCGGGGAAGCTGTGGCCCTCGCCGACAAGTGCGAGCGCATTGTTGTGTAGGTGTAGCGGCGGCGCGACCCGCGCTACCGACGCGGCAGGTTGCGGCCGAGCTCTTCGACGAGCGGCTTGCGCAGCGGCGACGGATCGTCGACCGCACCCCACAGCCAGCGGTCGCGCCAGGCGAGCAGGATCTCGCCGTTGAGCGGATCTTTCAACGTGACGGTGCCTTCGGCCGGGATGTCGGCCTTGGGCAGCTTGGCGATTGCGCGGAAGGCCTCGGCCATGGCGCGAGCGTCGGCTTTGTCCTTGCCCTCGATGGCGAAGAGGCGGAAGCGGGCGCCGTCGATCTCGTAGGGCGCGGCAGCGGCATCGTGCAGGAACTTGTGCCCGAGGAAATCCTGAGCCGTCAGCTTCTCGCTGCGCGGGCGTTTGCCCTTGTCGGGAAAGCACGCGAGCACGGCGGGCAGCTCGCGCGGGCCGGGCAGCTTGGCGGCAATCTTCTCGGCGAACATGGGCAAAAAGGCAGGGTCGCCGCCGCCGGGCAGCGCCAGCTTGACGTAGTAGGCGCCGGCCACGAATTCCAGATGATCGGCGCTGGCGATGCCTTCAAGCCCGCTGGGCATCTTGTCGCTGCCGGGGCGCCGCTCTTGCGAATAGATGCCAAAGGCGCGGGTCGCGTTTGGGTGATGGTAGAGGTCGACCGTGACCTCGACCTTTTTCGAATTTACGTAGCTTGCCGCGATCAATTCCTGAAAATCGAATTGCAGAAAGGCATCGGCGCCGCCGTCGACGTATTCGAAGAGCGTCTCGGGCGTGTAGCGGGCGGGCGCGGCGGGCTGCTTCCACCCGTCGATGCGTGGGAGCAATGTGCCGGCGTCGACTCCCGGGGCGGCGGCCAGCAAGGCCAGCAGCGCGAGCGCCGTCATCAGATGAGGAACTCCCGCGGTACATCGCGCAGGCGAACGATGTCGCGGATGCGCTCGCGCACGTCGAAGCCCTTGGCGCACACCACTTGGCACGCGTCGCAGTCGTCACACGGCGTGTGCGGCAGGTCGAGGGCGAGCAGGAGCGACTGCGCAGCTTCGCGGTTGCGGTAGGCGTGGCCGTACATGTAGCTGCGCATCAGCTCGGGAATCGGCAGGTGCTGAGGGCAAGGCTCCAGGCACTTTTCGCAGCCCTGGCAGAAGAGGCCGGCCAGCTTCTCATCGCGCAGCTTCTCGCCGTCGGCCGGCGTGAGCACCGGGTCGTGCAGCACCGCCAGGTCGTCCTGGAGTTGGTCGAACGTCGTGAAACCCGGGATCGCCGTGGCCACGTTGCGATCGCGCAAGGCCCACCTGAGCGCGGCCTTGGCGTCGATGGGCTTGGTCTTTTCCTTGTCCCAGTACACACCGGCTTGGGTCTTCATGGCCACGATGCCCAGCCCTGCCGCGGCCGCCTCGCCGATCGCCTTCTGGACCTCCAGGTGGTGATCCTGCTTGAAGTTGTACGAGGTCAAAACCACGTCGTAGAGCTTGGCTTCCACGGCCGCGCGCAAGACTTCCGGTTCGTTCTTGTGCGTGGACACGCCGAGAAAGCGCGTCTTGCCCGCCTGCTTCGCCTTCTCCAGCGCCTTCATGAGCGCCTCGTGCTGCACACCCTCGCGCGCGCTCTGGCAGTGCAGGTAGAGGACGTCTACATGGTCGAGGCCCAAGCGCTTCAAGCTGATGTCGAGCTTTTCGGTGATCTCTTCGCCACGCGTGCCCGGCCCGAAAAGACCGGTGTTGCGATCCAACGTCTTGACGAAAACCTTGCTGCAAATCACGAACGAGTCGCGCTTGCGCCCGGGCAAGACGGTGCCGAGCATCTCCTCGTTGCGGCCATCTTGATAGCCGTGCGCGGTGTCGAGCAGGAACATTCCACCGTCGAGCGCGGCCTTGACCAGATTGGGGTTGTCGGCGTTCATCACGCCCATGCTCACTACAGGCACCTCGATGCCCGTGCGTCCCAGTCTTCGCCGCATCGGCCCTGTTGGTTTGGCCGGAGGTTCAGGCTTGGGCGGCTCGGGCAAAGCGGCGACCGTCGGCTGCGTCTTCGCCGGCGCTGCCACGGTCGCGCATCCCGCGGCCACGGCCGAAGCCGCGAACCCTGTCGCGCCCAGTTTCAGAAAATCCCGTCGTTCCAAAGTGGACTTGCTCATGGATTCACCGGGGCGAGAGTATATGCTTGCCTAGCCCTTGACGTCGCTTGGAAAGTGCTAGGCTTTGGGCTGCGGAGTGCTATACGAGCCCGGCGCATGTCGTTGTTTTCGTCGTTGCCCATTCCGAGTCCTCTTGCCCTTGCCATCACCGCGCGTGGATACGAAACCGCCACGCCGGTTCAAGTGGCGGTTCTGGAAGAGCGCTGCCAGGGGCACGATCTTCTGGTCTCGTCGCAAACCGGCTCGGGCAAGACCTTGGCCTTTGGCGTGCTCCTGGCGCAGGCGCTGCTCGGCGACGAGGCGAAGCCCGCGCCACGCGGCAAGCATCCGCGCAAGCCATCGGGCCTGGTGATTGCTCCGACACGCGAATTGGCCAATCAGGTGCGTTCGGAGCTGGCCTGGCTGTTCGCCAACACGAACTTCCACATTGCCGCCTTTACCGGCGGCAGCGACTTGGGTCGTGATTTGAAGCAGCTTCGCCGTGGCGCGGATGTGGTGGTGGGCACGCCGGGACGCCTCGTCGATCTTCTTCGGCGCGAGGCGCTCGTCCTCGACGAAGTGAAGGTCGCCGTACTCGACGAGGCGGACGAGATGCTCGACATGGGCTTTCGCGAGGATCTGGAAGCCCTGCTCGGCGCGGCTCCTGCCCGACAGCGTACGCACATGTTCTCGGCGACCTTGCCGCGTCCCATTCTCGGGCTCGCGGCTCGCTACCAGGGCGATGCCGTGCGCGTGGAGGCTCACGCGGAAGGCGGCGGGACCGCGCACACCGATATCGAATACGTGGCCCACGTCGTGAATTTCGACGATCGACTGGCCGCCGTCGTCAATGTGTTGCGCATGCACGCGGAAAGCAAGGCCATCGTGTTCGGCACCACCCGCGAGGGCGTGGCCAATTTGCACCAGGCGCTGGTGGATCACGGTTTCCGCGCGGTCGTGCTGTCCGGCGATCGCGCCCAAGGCGAGCGCAATCGTGCCATCACCGCGCTCAAGGAGAATCAGGCGCAGGTCTTGGTGGCCACCAACGTGGCGGCGCGCGGGCTCGATTTGCCCGAGGTGGATCTGGTGTTGCACGCCGACTTGCCGCTCAATGCCGATTCGCTCACCCACCGCAGTGGCCGCACCGGCCGCGCCGGCCGCAAGGGGCGCAGCGTGCTCATCGCCGATCCCGCCGAACGCCGCAAGGCCGAGCGCTTGCTGGCCGCCGCCAAGGCGACCTTCGCGTGGTCGCCGGCTCCCACTGCCGAGGCCATTGCCGAGGCAGGAAGGCGACGCCTGGAAAGCGAACTGCTCGCGGCGGTGCCTCCCGCCGAGCTTGAGGAAGCGCAGGGACTGGCTAGGCGCCTGCTCAAGGATCGCAAGAAGGAGGAGCTGATCGAATTGTTGCTGGCGCGCGAACTCGAACGCTGTCCGCGCGGGGAATCCCTGTCGCCAGTGGATGCGAAATACCTGGCGCGTCCGCGTGTAGATTCATTCGCATCCGGCCCACGTCGCACGCGCGAGGAATTCGAGCACGACGCCGTCGTTTTTCGCGTCAACCTGGGCGCCGAGGACAAGGCCGAGCCGGGCTGGATTCTGCCGCTCATCTGCCGCCGCGGCGGGGTCACGCGCAACGAGGTCGGCGCGATTCGCATCGGGCCGCGTTTCACCGAATTCCAGATCGCCGGCGATGCCGCGCGCGACTTCGCTCTGGCCGCCGCCCGAACCGATCCGCGCGCACCCCACGTCGTCATCGAGCCGTCGCGACCCACGCGGCAAGAAGGTTCGCGCCCGCAGCCGCCGACGCCCCGACGCGAGGATTCGCGTCCTCGTCCGCCCGCACCACGGCGTGAGGACTCGCGGCCCCGTCCGCCCGCACCACGGCGTGAGGAGGGCGGCTATCAGCCGCTCGCGCGACGGCAAGACAAACCTTCCGTCGGCGCCCGCGAGGATCGGCCGCGCGCGCGTGACGAGCACCCGCGTGAGGAGCGCTCACCCTCGCGCGGGGAGCACACCCCGTTCTATGCTCCCTTTGTCCGTCCCGAGCGTCCTGGCTTCGCCGCCAAGCCCAAGGGCAAGGGCAAGTGGAAGCCCAAGCGCTAGCGGTCTAGACCGCGATCCAGCGCTGGCGGCGTAGACCGAAGGCCGCGTTCGCCGGGGGATCGAAATTCGATTCGTAGAAGGTCGGCGGTTCGAGCGTGTGTCCCGTGTCGATGCGTCGCTGTTCCTTCTTGAGCGCGCGCAGAACGATGCGGCCCAGAATCGGCGTGACCAGCCGCGACCGCCAACCGAATTCGCGGTGAATGTCGCGTAGCAATTCGTCGAGGTCGGCGACCAGTTTCGGGTTGCTCGCGAACCAGCGCTTGGCGGCCCAAATGGCACCGGCGTAGACGGTGGCGAAACCCTTCACTTCCCACTGGAAGCGTCGGCGAACACGTGGCTCGGGATGGCGCCGGTGTCGTTGATAGCCGCGCAGAGCGGTGCGCACCATGCGCAGAACGCTGGGACCGTTCATGCGATAGTCCTCGTCGAAGGCACGCATGAGCAGGTCGGTTTCCTGGCCCGCGGGAATGCCAGGATGGCGGTAGTTGAATTTGAACTGTCCGTGCATGTCGGCCTCGGCCATGTCGGACGCCGAGAGCATGGCGCCCTTGGCGGTCATTTCGCGCCACAGGGGCGTGCCGGCCATGGGCATGTAGAGCATGAACTGATGGAAGTCGGTGCGGTGGGTGACGGCGTGCTCGATGGCGTGCGCGATGTTCTCGGGCGTGTGATCTTCGAGTCCAATGATGGTCGAGCCGAGCACGCGGGTGCCGTTCTCTTGTAGCTCGCGCACGAGCTTGTGCGTGTCCACGCCCGAGGTCTTCTCGTACTTGCCGTTCTTGCCTTCGAGCCCGATCCACAGCCACGACACGCCCAGCGCCACGAGTTCCTCGGAGGTGTACTGCCGAAGGGCGTTGGCCGAGCTGAACACATAGAGCACCCAAGCCTTGTCGTGTTCGCGCATGAGTTCGAGCAGGCGCAACGCGCGCGGCCGGTTGAGCAGGAAGTTTTCGTCCATGACGAAGAAGGCCCGCACCTTCAGTTCCTTCTCGATGCCGCACATGATCTGAAAGAGATCATCACCCGACTCGAAGAAATGGATGGCGTTGCCCTTGCCGCCGAAGAGGGCCGAGGTGCAGCAGAAGTTGCAGCCCATGGGGCAGCCCACCGAGGGAAGCAGCGTGGCCGAGCCGAAGCCCTTGTCGTTGGGAAAGTTGAAGCCCATCACGCGCCCGCCCACGCCGGCGTGGACCACGGGATGCTTCATCGGGCGGTCTTCGTCCTCTCCGAGAAAGCGGCGAAACCAGCGCACGCCGTCGCCGCGCACGATGTGGTCGGCGTCGATACGATCGCCCAGGTCGGGAATGCCGGACACGTGCCCGCCCACCACCAAGGTCGCTTGCGGCTGATGCTCGCGCACCAGGGCGCACATCTTCTGGATTTTGCCGAAATTGGCCACGATGCCCGAGATGCCGATGACGTCGTAGGTGTTCGCCTTGAGCTCTTCGACAAAACGCTCGAGGGTTGGAAAATCGAGACAGGTGCATGGCGCTTCCATGTTGGCCTGCATGAGCATGAGGCCCCAGCTGCGGTGAAACATGCGCACCGAGAAGGGCCCTTGCACGCGCGTGACCTGGTTGTGCCATAGCTCCATCGGATTGATCTGGCGGCTACCGAATTCGTCGTCTTGGCCGTAGGGCCCGAACACGCTGGACAGAAGGACGCGGGCCTTGCTGCCGAGCGGATGGCGCGCGTGCGTTTCAGGCGCCGCGGAATTCCCCGGGCCTGAAACCACATCGATCGAAATGGCCATTTTGCTGCGAACTTCCTTGGCGCGCCTGGAAACAAGAAACCGGGAAACCCGAGGGCTTCGGGAGAGGACGAAAAAAACCACTGGTCCTCGTGGCGCGCCATGCGGTTCGAGGCTAAGGGGCCTAGGTCGAAACCTTCTCTTGGCCGCGAGTATAGCGGCCAACTGGCCATGTCGAAAGTTCATCTTGGGGAAATGAGAGTGTCCGAGGTCGGGACGCTGGTCGGGACGCGGACAGACAGAGGGCGGAATCCGGCCGCGTTGCCTTTGCCCAAGCATGAAATCGCGGCGATTTCACCGCGATCGGGTTGGCATCGATTTCGCTTTATGGGGTCATGTGCTTACCCACGTACTCTCCGCGACCGTTGTCGGCATTGATGCCGCTCCCATTCACGTCGAAGTGGACGTGGCGCAGGGCCTGCCCGGCTGCCACATCGTAGGGCTGCCCGATGCGGGCGTGAAGGAAGGCCGGGTGCGCATCCGTGGCGCCATCGAGAATAGCGGCTTCAAGTACCCGCTAAGGCGGATTACCGTCAATCTCGCGCCGGCCGATCTGCGCAAGGACGGCGCCGCGTTCGACGTGCCCATCGCGGTGGGCATCCTCTCGGCGGCGGGCGCCATTCCCGCCGAGGCGAATCAGGACGCGCTCTTTGTCGGCGAACTGGCTCTCGACGGGCGCGTGCGTCCGGTGCGCGGGGTGCTGCCCATGGCGGCGTACGCGCGCGCGCGCTCCATCCCGCGCCTGTTCGTGCCGCGCGAAAACGCGCCCGAGGCGGCGGTGGTCGGCGGCGACTGCCAGATCGTTCCCATCGGCCATCTCGGTGAATTGGTCGAGGCGTTGCAGGGCCAAGCCGCGCGGACCGATCCCGTCGCGCCGCCCGCCTTTCTGCCTTCGTCGAGCGCCGACTTGGCGGACATTCGCGGCCAGCTGGTGGCGCGCCGGGCGCTCGAAATCGCGGCGGCGGGCGGGCACAACATCGTGTTCGTGGGCCCGCCGGGATCGGGCAAGACCATGCTGGCCCGGCGACTGCCCGGCATCTTGCCAGTCTTGTCCTTCGACGAGTCCCTCGAAACCACCATGGTGTACTCGGTGGCTGGATTGCTCGCGGGTCGCTCGCTTGTCACCGAGCGACCGTTTCGCGCGCCCCACCACACGGTCAGCGTGGCGGGAATGGCGGGCGGCGGGCCAGCGGTGCGGCCGGGCGAAATCTCGCTCGCCCACAATGGCGTGCTCTTTCTCGACGAGCTGCTAGAATTCGGACGGCCGGTGCTGGAGGCGCTTCGCCAGCCACTTGAGGAGCGCGAGATCGCGGTGGTGCGTGCGCGGCGAACCGTGGTGTTCCCGGCCGACTTCATGCTGGTCGCGGCGCTCAATCCGTGTCCATGCGGCCACTTTGGCAATCGCATGCGCACCTGCACCTGTTCGCAGCTCGCCATCAACGCCTATCGAGCCAAGTTGTCCGGGCCGCTTCTCGACCGCATCGACATGCACGTCGAGGTTGCCGCGCTTGCCTACCGTGAATTGGCGGGCAAGGAAGGCGGCGAGGAGACCGCGGCGGTGCGCACCCGGGTGGAAGAGGCCCGCACCCGGCAGCGCGCGCGCGGCGCGCGCACCAACGCACGCCTGAGCACGCCCGAGCTGGCCCGCGTCGCGGTTCTCGACAGCGACGGCCACCGCATCCTCGAACGCGCGGTCGAGCGCCTGGCGCTCTCGGCGCGGGCCATCGAACGCGTGCGGCGACTGGCGCGAACCATCGCCGACATGGAGGGCAGCGACGGCGTGCACGGTGCGCATGTGGCCGAGGCGTTGCAATACCGATTTCTCGACAAGGAGGCGGCGTGATGTCCGCTGCCGAACTTGACCCCTCTGTGCCCTCCACCAACCAACGAAAGGAAACGAACCAATGTCAACGATCAAAGAGAAACTGAAAGCCGTACAAACTGCCGTCGCCGCCATTGAGAAACAATTCGGCAAGGGCGCCATCATGTCCCTGGGCGGCGGCGACGCCGAAGATATCGCCGTGATCCCCACCGGCTCGGTCGGGCTCGACCTGGCGTTGGGCGTGGGCGGAATTCCGCGCGGTCGCGTGGTCGAGGTCTTCGGCCCCGAATCCTCGGGCAAGACCACGCTGACCCTGCAGGCCATCGCGCAGGCGCAGAAGGCAGGCGGCGTGTGCGCCTTCATCGACGCCGAGCACGCACTCGACGTCACCTACGCGCGCAAGTTGGGCGTGCGCATCGAGGAATTGCTGGTCTCTCAGCCCGATCATGGCGAGCAGGCCCTGGAAATCGCGGACAAGCTGGTGGGCACCGGGGCGGTCGACTTGGTGGTCATCGATTCCGTGGCCGCACTGGTACCCAAGGCCGAACTCGAAGGCGAGATGGGCGATTCCCATATGGGCTTGCAAGCGCGCCTCATGAGTCAGGCCTTGCGCAAACTGACGGCGGCCACCAACCGCAACCAAACGTGCGTGGTGTTCATCAACCAGCTTCGCCAGAAGATCGGCATCGTGTACGGCAACCCGGAAACCACCACGGGCGGCAACGCCTTGAAGTTCTACGCGAGCGTGCGCCTCGACATCCGCAAGATCGGGGTGGTCAAGAACGGCGAGCAGGTGGTGGGCAACAAGACGCGCGTGAAAGTGGTCAAGAACAAGGTCGCGCCCCCGTTCCGCGAGTGCGAATTCGAAATCCTCTATGGCGCCGGCGTGAACGCTTCCGGTGAGATCGTCGACCTGGCCAGCGAAGCCGGTTTGTTGGAGAAATCCGGCGCGTACTACGCCCACGGAGGCGAACGGATAGCGCAAGGTCGCGACAAGGCCTGCCAGTACCTCGACGAGCATCCAGCGCTTTGCGCGGAACTGCGCGACAAACTGGTCGCCATGCGCAAGGCGGAGAATGCTCGTCTGGGCGCACCTGTGCCGACCGCGAGCGGGGAGAGCGAGGCCGCTGCGGCGTAGCCCAAGGCGAACCCACAGCCACGGCGTGCCGAGCCTGAACGGGCGCCGTGGCGAGCCGCATCCCGAGTTCCCCAATCGAAACGCCTCAGGCGCCGAGCCGGCTAGCTGGGAAAGGGCGCCTCGCCCCGCGGAGAAAACCACGTGAGCAAGGTGGCCGCGGGAGTCCGAGGGTGAAGTGCGGCGAAGTCGAGAGCCTGGCAGACGGGTTCATGGGAGCGACGAAGTGCTATTCCGACTGATTCTGTCGAATTTGAGTCGCCAAGTGCGCGAAAGAGCAGAGCAATTGTCACATGCAGTGGACCCCAGGCGCACACGCAGCCGGAAACTGCGTGATGATCGCAATTTCGCCGAGCCCCAAACGAGCAAAAAGGCGCGCACAGATTGCAGGACACCGCTATCATAAGAGGACATTTCGAGATCTCCCTATCTCCCTGAAACCGAAACACTTCGCTTGTTCGCCAGCGCTCTCACACACGACGCGCGCACGCGAGCTTTGCGCGGCTGTCTCACGACGAGTGCAGAGGCAGCCGATCCTGAGGAGGCCCGATGAAAACGACATCTCTTCGAATGCTCTGCTGCCGAGCAATGGCTTCGTTCGTCGCCATGACGGCGGCATGCTCGTCTCAAGATGTGCAAACCGGCTTGGGGACGGGTGGAACAACATCGGTCAAGCCGGAGCCCCAAGGCGGCGCGGGCGGGATGGACGTTGGCAGCGGTGGCACGTCATTCGACGGCGGCAAGTCCGGTAGCGTTGGCGGCGCTGTCGGCACGGGTGGTTCAGGCGGACGCCGCGGAACAGGTGGTGTTTCGGCGAGCGGTGGTAGCGCGACGGGCGCTGGCGGCACGCTGGCGGGAGCCGGCGGCACGGCAGCGGGTACTGGGGGCACGGCGGCTGGCGCTGGCGGGACGGCGGCGGGTACTGGCGGCACGGCAACGGGTGCCGGCGGCACCGCAAGTACTGGCGGCGCTGTCGGCTACGGAGGCTCGATTGCGAGCACCGCAAGCATCGAGCTGAGTGGCAACAAGATTCTCGACATCAAAGGGAACGCCGTTGTCGCGCGTGGCCCCGAGGATGTCGTCGCCAGCGCGAGTCAGACCAAGGACATCGACCAGATCGCGGGGCTGGGAGCAAATGCGATGCGAATGCTCTTCACTCTCGACGCAGCGAACGCGATGGCGCCGGCCGGTTTCGATACGTTGCTGGCCTCGGCGGTATCGCACCACATGCTGGTTTGGGTCTCGCTTTACACGTGGGATTCATCGCACAGCAACGCGATTTCGAGCGCGCTCGGCGGCGGCAACTTCTATTCGCTCACGGCTCCAGATGGTGCGACGGCTTGCTCGTCCTCGACACCTTCGTCTTGTTACCTCGCTATGTGGAGTCGCCAGTGGCTGAAGGATCTGATGAACAAGTACCGCAGCAACATCATCATCGACGCGGGTCAAGAGTTCATCCATCCCGGCGATGCTTCTACCGAGACAGCGCGGTCCGCCTGGGCCGCCGCGGCCAAGACCAACGTGCAGATCCTCCGCGGCCTCGGATATACGAACCCGCTCGAAATCATGGCCAACTATCAGGGGCGCGACCTGTACTGTATCGTCGAATACGGCGAAGCTATTCGCGCGGTCGATACGGTAAGCGTGCATGGCGAGCCACAGGTCATGTTCGGTTGGCAAGCCTATTGGGGAACGTCCGACAACTACTATCCGAAGTATCAAGGTGCCTTGCTGCTCGGACAAAGCCAAGGCGTGATCAGCGCGGCCGACGCCATTCATCAGTTTGCGGCAACCCGAACCTTCCCGATTGAGATCGGCATCGACAATTACGCCACGGACACCAATCTGGACTATCAGGGCGAAATCGACCAAGCCGCGACCGATGCCATGAGTTGGTTGTGGTGGTCATGGAAGAGCGGTACGGTCGAATGCCCGGTTTCCGGCAGCACCTGTCAGACCTACGTGACGACTTCGCAAAACGGCTTCAAGGGTGCAAAGCCGCTCGGCAACTGACGGCGGCCGCGCTGCTCTGGCAACGCAAGATAGCGGCGCTGCGTAGTCGGTGCGAAGCGGCCAACGCGGGGTTTCACGTGGGGCGCCCCGATTTCTTTTTGTCACCTTTTTCGCGCGCCCATCATCCCAAGACCAGACTGAATTGTCAGACTGAACTCGGAGTTCTCCCCTGGACCAAATAGGACGCTTGCGGTCCTATCTTAGGAAGGAGCAATCATGGCGGACCTGCGAACAAGCTACATGGGTATCTCGCTCAAGAACCCCATCATCGTCGGCTCATCCCCTCTGTCGACCCGGGTTGACACCATCAAGGCCATGGAAGATGCCGGCGCGTCGGCCGTCGTTCTGAAGTCCCTATTCGAGGAACAGGTGCGTATTGACGCTGAGGCCTTCGAACGTGACCTGGCCGAGCACAACGACACTTCGGCGGAAGCCATCTCCATGTTTCCGCACCTCGAACATGCCGGCACGCGCACCCACGTCTACTGGGTGTCGGAGACACGCAAGGCCGTCAAGATTCCGCTCATTGCCAGCATCAACTGCGTGACCCAGGTGGAATGGGCCGAATACGCCAAAGCCTTGGAAGGGTCGGGCGTCGACGGTTTGGAGCTCAACCTGCATTCGCCAGTCAGCGATCCGACGACCACGGCGGCTGATGTCGAGAGCCGCGAACTGGATATTCTCAACGAGGTTCGCAACGCGGTTCGCATTCCCATCGGCGTGAAGCTGCATCCCTTCTACACACACCTTGCCAATGTGGTGGGTCGATTCGAAGAGGCCGGAGCCGACGGATTCGTGATGTTCAACCGTCTCTTTCAGCCCGACATCGATGTCGATTCCGAGACCAAAAAGGCGCGTTACCAGGAGACTGACTCGCGCGACTCGCTCCTGCCGCTGCGCTGGATCGCCTTGCTCTCGAATCGCCTTCGTGCCGGTATCGCTGCCAGCACCGGCGTCAGCAGCGGTCGTGACGTGGCCAAGATGATCCTGGCCGGGGCACGCGCCACTCAGGTCGTGGGGGTTCTCATCCGCGAGAAGCCGGCGTACATCGCCAAAATGCTGGCCGATTTCGACGACTGGATGAGCAGCCACGGCCACAAAAACATCGAAGATTTCCGCGGTAAGCTTGCGCGCCTGAACCCGAACGACGCCTGGACATTTACCGCCAGCCAGTATGTTGAAGGTCTTATCGGGCTCGGCTGACGCGGTCCTTTTTCTATGATTGCGCAAGCAAGAAAGGTTTTGTTCCTGTAACGAGGTGGAAGTGGGGGGCCCTCCGTATTTGGCATCCGTTTGGTCCACGGAAGAGAGCCTGCTGAGTACGGAGGGCCAATTTATCCGCAGCTATCAAGTCACAGGGCGCGCCAATCCTTCGGGATCTGGCGCGTTTTTTTGTGCTTGGAGAACTAGTTCCAGCGGAAGAAGCGTAAACCCAGGACAAACGAAGGCACGCCCCACAGGGCAAGGATGAGGAGGGCCGGGGCCACTCCGACCAGGCCGGCGCCGTCGATCATTACCGCGCGCAAGCCATCGCACATGGCGGTGAGCGGGAGGGCGCGGATGAACGGTTGCGCGGCGTCGGGAAAGTTGCTGGAGGCGAAGAACACACCAGAGGTGATGAACATGGGCATCATGATCAGGTTCATGAGACCGCTCACGGTTTCGGTGTTCTGGGCTCGGCTCGCCACCGCGATGGCGACGGCGGCAAATGAGGCACTGCCGGCAAAGGCCACGGCGAGCAGCGCCAGGTACGAGCCCATGACTTGCACGCCGAAAAGCACGCGGGCGAAAACCAAGATGGCGAAGAGTTCGAGCGGGATGAGCACCATGCGAGCCAACCCGAGTGAGAACATGAGGTCGCGCCGGCGCATGGGCGCGGCCAGCAGGCGCTTGAGCAGCTTGCGCGTGCGCATGTGCACGATGACCCAAGCCACGCCCCACATCGATCCCGACATCAAATTCATGGCGATGAGCCCGGGAATTAGAAAGTCGATGTAGCGCGAACCTGGCTCGCGCACTTCCTCGTCACGCACGGCGCGCGGATCAAGTTGGCCAGCCGCTCGTTGCAGAATGCCGTTCACCGTTGTTCGGGCGTTGCGCGCCTCGGCCCGCGACGCATCGAAACGGTAGGTGAGCGGCTGCCCCGCTTGCGCGGGCGGCACGAGCAGAAGTGCGACGCGCCCTGCGCGCAGCTCCGTCGCCGCCGTCGTCGCCTCGAGATCCTTGACCCGCACTTTGGCCTCGTCGAGGGCACGATGCACTTCCGCGGAGATGCCGGGCAAGGCAGCCACCACGACTGGGTCCGGTCCGCGCACGCGAAAGGCGATACCCAAGGCGATGGAGAGCACCACGGGAAAGCCGAAGGCCCAGAACAGCACGCCCGGCTCGCGGCCAATCTCGCGCAGCCGCATGAGCGTGAGCTGCAGGATCGGATTTGAACGGGGTTCGGGGGATCTAGGTGTCACGCAAGTGCCTTCCGGTGAGAGCCACGAATACGTCCTCAAGCGATGCCTTGCGGGTTCCCAGGCGCAGCAGGCCGCAGCCCTTGCGTTCGACCAAGGCCAAGAGCGCGGCCACGGCATGTTCGGGCTCGGAAACGGCGAGCGACCAGACGCCTTCCGCCGACAAATGGGCTTCCGCGACCTTGGGCAGCTCGCGCAGATCTTCGGCAGCTAACTTCGCGGCCGTGGCCTTTTCCAACTCCAGTTCGACAACGTGGTCGGCGGGGAGCGCAGCGATCAATTCATTTGGCGCACCCACGCGAACCAACTTGCCGTGATCTACGATGGCCACGCGGTCACACAGGCGCTCGGCTTCTTCCATATAGTGGGTGGTCAGCACCACGGTTCCACCGCGTGCGCGGTAGCTCGACACCAGGCCCCATACCTGCCGGCGAGACTGCGGGTCGAGGCCCGTGGTTGGCTCGTCGAGAAACAGCACCTCGGGCTCGCCTACCAGGGCACAGGCGATGGCCAGCCGCTGGCGTTGACCGCCGGACAGCTTGCCCACCCAGGCTCGTCGCTTTTCCTCCAACTCGACCTCGGCCAAGAGGTCGGCGACGGGGCGCGGCTTGCGGTAGAAGCTGCGGAACAAGGTCAAGAGCTCTTCCACCGTCAGCTTTTCCGGCAAGTGGGTTTCCTGCAAGGCCACGCCCACGCGTTCGCGCAGGTCGTGCCCGTCGCGCGACCAATGCTGCCCGAGCAATTCGACTTCGCCCGCGGTCGGCGCCAGCAGACCCTCAAGCATCTCGACGGTGGTGGTCTTTCCGGATCCGTTCGGTCCGAGGAGGCCAAAACATTCGCCGCGCGCGATGGCAAGATCGAGGCCATCGACCGCGGTCACCGACGGCGATGACTTTCGGAACAGCCCATGCCGGCCGTCATAGACTTTGCGCAGTCCGCGGCAGACGACGGCTGGGGTGGTTTCCGGCGGATTCACGGGGCTTCTATAACGTGCCACAACTACCCGCGCCACTCCGCCGAAGCGTCAAATTCGTCGACTGACGGTCAGTCATATTTCCATAACGTAACCAGAATACGACTTGTAAGTTACTTCCGCGCATCTCCAGTGAAAATTCTAAACCATTAGTGAAACACATACTTTTCTTGGTTTTTTCCAGGATGCAACCTACGCGACATGATCAATTCCGGTGATACGGCATGGATCCTGGTTTCGACTGCCCTGGTGCTGCTCATGCTTCCAGGCTTGGCGCTTTTCTACGGAGGCTTGGTTCGCACCAAGAACGTGCTCTCCACGTTCATGCACAGCTTCGTTGCGCTGGGTCTAGTGACCTTGCAGTGGGTGATTTGCGGATACTCGCTGGCCTTTGGTCCTGATCACGGAGGAATCATCGGCGACCTCTCCTTCGCGTTTATGCGCGGGGTCACCCTGGTGCCACGCCAGGGCGACACCATTCCGCACATTCTGTTCTTCGCATATCAGATGATGTTCGCCATCATCACGCCAGCGCTCATCTCGGGCGCCTATGCCGAGCGCCTGAAGTTTTCGGCCTACATTCTCTTCACCTTGCTGTGGGCCACCCTGGTCTACGATCCGCTGGCCCACTGGGTGTGGGGCAATGGCGGATTCCTGGCCAACATGGGCGTGCTCGATTTCGCGGGCGGCATCGTGGTGCACGTCAGCTCGGGAGTGTCGGCTCTCGTGGTGGCGCTTGTGGTGGGCAAGCGGCTCGGCTATCCGCGCGAGCGCAGCCTTCCCCACAACCTCACCACCGTGCTCCTCGGTGCCGGCGTTTTGTGGTTCGGCTGGTTCGGCTTCAACGGCGGCAGCGCGCTCAGCGCCTCGGGCATCGCTGCGCTGGCGCTGGTCAATTCCCAGCTCGCGGCCGCGGCGGGCGGACTGACCTGGCTCATCATCGATGTCGCTCGCTACGGCAAGGCATCCGCGCTCGGTTTTGCCTCCGGCCTGGTCGCGGGCCTGGCCACCGTCACCCCGGCTTCGGGTTTCGTGGGACCCATGGGCGCCATCGCCATCGGCGTGGGCGCGGGACTGGCCTGCTACGGCGCGGTCGTGCTCAAGGGCAAGTTCGCCTACGACGACACGCTCGATGCATTCGGCGTTCACGGGGTGGGCGGTGCCGTCGGCACGATTTTGCTGGGCGTGTTCGCCGCCAAGGCTTGGAACGCCAGCGGCGCCGACGGACTTCTGGCCGGCAATGCCGCGTTCCTGGGCAAGCAGGTTCTCGCGGTCCTCGTCGCGGCCGCGTACTCCGTGGGCGGCACGCTGGTGGTTCTGAAAGCGGTCGACCTGCTCGTCGGCCTGCGTGTCACCGCCGATGAAGAGCGCGAAGGACTCGACATCAACCTGCACGGCGAGGAAGGTTACTCCTTCGGCAATACGCTTGGCAGTCGCGAAGGCGGCTTGGTCGATGCGCAGGAGCAGCCCGCGGGCAAGCCCAGCTCGGCCTCTGTCATTCAATCCTGATTCGCTACTATCAACGGCGCGCCCTCCACGCCGCAGGCCTACTGACAGATGTTCGTCCCGCCCGCTTGCCGGTAGCTGGTCGTCTTCGCGATGAGGTTGCCGCCGTCGGTCTCGGGCGTGGTCATACCATCCGCGCCCGCGCCGAAGAGCAAGCCGACCACGTGAGCGCTGGCGACATCGATCATATGCGCGAAAAGCCAGTCCACGCGGTTGTCTTGCCAGTGATCGGTGGTGTTGTTCTGCGACATGTTGCCGACCGGGATCTGCCACAGCATGATTGGCTTACCAACCGTCTCGGCGACCGACTTGCTCCAGGCTAGGTACGCCTCTGCCTTGGTGTCATCCCACCATGTGTTTTTGGCCTGGCTTTGGTAGTAGCCAGCGTCGCGGTCCGAGGGATCGGTGACCACAAAGTCCTCGTCGGCGGCGCCGAGGGCGTTCATGAAATTTCCGGTCGCCGCGCCGTCGCCAGCTTGTCCGATGAGCCAAGCCGAGGCGTGCAGACCGACTTTCGCATTGGGCGCGTACTTGCGCACCATGTGGATCATGCACAAGGCGAAGCCGCTCGCCGAGTCTTCCTCGGCAGCGCAGTCCGTGGCGTCGCCGGTCTTCACCTTGGCCGGGACGCTGTGCGGATCGGAATTCACGTTGCGCACGTAGCCCCACAGATCGGGTTCGATGTGCAGCATGGCGCGGTGCTGGCCGATGGTCTGGAGCAGAATCCGCCAGTCGCCCAGATAGCGAGACATGAAGGCCGCATCGTTCAAGGCACCGACCTGGGTCGTGCCTTCGGCCAGCTTCGAACCTTGCAGTTCCTGGTAATAGGTGAACACGGGGATCTGGGGACGCGCCTGGTTCTGCCACTTCGCCCCCTCGGCCGAGCTGATGAGCGCCAGGGAATATTGGCCTGGGGCCTGGGCGTAGTCTTGCCAGCAGCCCCACCAGAAGCTACATGCCGCCGAGCACGCGGCGCAGTCGCCAGCCGCGGGCAAGCCACCACAGATATAGAGGTAGCGGGCATCGAAAGGGGCCGCGGCCGCGGTGGCATCGGTCATGCTTGCGCCGACAAGCACCGTGTTTTGTCCCATGAAGCCCGCACCCAGGCAGGCTGAACCGCCCGAGCCAGACCCACCGCCCGAGCCGGATCCACCACCTACTCCAGTCCGGCCGCCGCTGCTGGTTGCCCCGCCGGATCCCATGGCTCCGCCGCCCGCGCTGGTGCCACCCGCGTCTCCGCCAGTGCCAACGGCGCCGCTAGATGAACCTCCAACCGAAGTTGCGCCGCCGCTGCCCTCACTTGACGTGCCGCTGCTACAGCCGCTCGCGATCGCACCAGCAAGGAGGAACGCACCCATGAGAGCGGAACGAAAACCGGGGCTCTTTTGCATGTGGACCTCCCTGTTGCCGGAAAAGCAGACCGACCGCGAGCGCCGCGCGGCGGGCGGGAAAGCCGCGCCGACTTCTACAGCGAGAAGATGACGCTGCCGAGGTCGGCTTGCGCGCCGGCCGAGACGGGGTAGGGCTGCGTGGTCGTGCCCGGCGCAACGTCGGTGCCCTGAGCATCGACGAGAAATGCCTGCCAAGTGACATTGTAGGGACCCATGGGAATTGCCATGGTGGCGGCGCGATAGCCCGCACCATAGACCGCAGTGCTGTCGCACGGCAGAGAGTAGGCTGTCGGGGTGGTTTGGCCGGGGAACCAGACGTCCAGTTCGACACTGGCAGCGCCCGCCGAGGCGCAGGTGGTGGAATAGCCGCCGCTCGAGATGCTCCAGCCCAGCACGAAGGAATTGACCAGGAAATCGGTGAGTAGAAGGGCGTTCGGTCCGGCGACGAGGACCGCGCCGGTGGTGGGAGGTGTGTCGAGGACGGTGGTCGTGTTCCCGTAGATGGTTGGATCGCCGTAGAGGGTGACCGTCACATCGTAGGTTCCGGCGGGTACAACGTCGCTCGCGCCGGCATAGTCCAAGCACTTGAAGGTTTTGGTGTAGGTTGTCCCGGCCGACGAGTCCTGCATGCTGAGAACCACGGCCCCCGCACCGACATCGGCGCAGCGCAAAGGTTGGGACATGGCCGAGTCGCTGAGGTCGAAGAGGCTCCATTGTAGGCTGGCGGTCGCGCTCGACTTGCTGCTTCCTCCGCAGCCGACCAGGGCCAGCGCCGTGATGGCGACGCCGAGCGACCGCGCGATGTACCCCTGACGTGAACGTATAAAGAACATGAAGACCTCCATTTAGCCTGGCTATTGTACTGCTAGACGCGCGCCGAGGGGAATTGATTCAACGGACGCGCCGTGGTCCTGCTCTTGAGGTAGTCTTCTCGCCATGCGGCTGCCCATCCCTCTCAAACGACGGCCATTCGACATCGTGCTGCTGGGCTTTTTCGTTTTCAACCTGCTCTTCGTCAGCTACGTCATCAGCCTCGAGCAAATCGCCATTGGCAATCCCGCCGCGTTCGCCCAACCGCTCTGGCCTCCGCGCGGCGCCATCGCGCTCGTGCACTGGTGGGAGAAGAACTTCGATCCCCTGCTCTGGGCGCGGCCCGTCTGGTACCGCGCGACCATCTGGATCGACGTTTTGCTTTTCGGGCCGTTCTACGCCGTGGCCATCTACGCCTTCGTGCGTGGCCGAGAGTGGATCCGCACGCCCAGTATCCTGTGGGCCGGAATGATGCTCGCCAACGTGACCATCATCCTGTTCGAGGAATTCCTGGGTCCTCACGCGGCCCCGCGCCCCTGGATGGTTCTGGCCGCCAACGCTTCGTGGCTGATCTTTCCCCTCCTCGTGGTGTGGCGAATGGCACGCAGCCCATGGCCATTCACGAAACTCGCGCCGCCCAAGGAATGACTGATTTTCGCGAATACTATGGTCCCTTCGCCCTGATCGCCGGTGCATCGGTGGGGCTCGGTGAAGCCTTCGCACGCCAGTTGGCCAGCCGAGGTCTCAATCTGCTGCTGCTCGCCCGTCGGCAGGAGCCCTTGCATCGCCTAGCGGTGGAATTGCGGGCCGCGCACGGCATCGAGGTGCGGACCTTGGCCGTGGATCTGGCCCGGCCGGATCTGCGAGAGGTCGTGCAAGACTTCGTGGCCGGGCTCGACCTCGGCATGCTGGTCTACAACGCCGCCGATTCCGTCATTGGCCCCTTTCTCGACCATCCGGTGGAGGAGCATTTGCGCGTGATCGATGTGAACTGCCGCGGGCCGCTCGCGCTCGCGCACCTCCTCGGCACCAACATGACCAAGCGCGGACGCGGCGGCATCGTGCTCATGACTTCGACGGCGGGTTCGCAGGGTGGACCTTGGCTGTCTTCGTACGCGGCGTCGAAGGCATTCAACCTAGTCCTCGCCGAAGGCTTGTGGGACGAACTGGCGGCATCCGGCGTTCACGTCGTCGCTTGTCGCGCGGGCGCCACGCGCACGCCTGGCTATGCCGCTTCCAAGCCGCGACCGAGCCGAGTACCGGTGCTCGATGCGGACTTCGTCGCCGCCAGGGCTCTCGCCGCGCTTGGCCGCGCGCCCAGCGTGGTTCCCGGTTGGTTCTATGGTTTCTCCGCCTTTGTCATGAATCGGTTTCTGCCCCGCCGAATGTCGATTCGGATCATGGGCCGCGCCACGCGCAAGCTGTACGGATGAAGTGCATTCCATGCGTGTCGTAGCCTCAAAACGTTCTGGCCAAGTCCTTGCGGTGATTGCCTACGCGGCGGCGCTGCTGGCTGCGCTGGCGATGGGTCGTGCGCTGTTGGGCAGGCATCCGATTTGGGTCGCGGCACTGTGCGACCTTGTGGCCACGGTTGTCGTTTTCTTCTTCAGCGTCGCTCTCGACAATTCGAGCGTCTACGATCCGTACTGGAGCGTGGCGCCGCTCCCCATTGCCATCTACTGGACGGCGACCGCGGAAAAGATGGGTCTCCGCCAGCTCTCGATCCTCGCGCTGCTAGCCATCTGGGGCGCGCGTCTCACCGCCAACTGGGCGCTGCGTTGGCGCGGCCCCAAGGACGAAGACTTCCGCTACGTCGAAATTCGCGGAAGATCCGGGCGCGCGTACTGGCCAGCGAGCTTCGCGACCATCCACGCGATGCCCACGCTATGGGTTTTCCTGGGCTTGCTGCCGCTCTACCCCGCGCTCACGCGTTCTGGCTTCGGCGCTCTCGACATCGCCGCCGCCGTGCTCACCGCGCTTGCCATCGCCATCGAGACCATCGCCGACCGTCAGCTGCGCCGTTACCTTCGCTCGCCCCACCAACCTTCCGAGGTGCTTGCCACGGGTTTGTGGGCGCGCTGCCGCCACCCCAACTACCTGGGAGAGATCTTGTTTTGGTGGGGCCTCTTTCTCTTTGGCGTCGCTGCCCAGCCCGCGTGGGCTTGGTCGATCGCGGGCCCACTCTCCATCACCATGCTTTTCGTGTTCATCAGCGTGCCTTGGATGGACCGTCGCATGCTCTCTCGCCATGCCGCCTGGGCCGAGTCCATGCGCAAGCTGCCGGCGCTCTGGCCGCGATGGCGGCGAAAGTGAATCTGAGGCGGCCCGCGGCCGGCAAACTGGCCGGGGTCGCGCTCGGTTGGCTGTTCTCGGCGTGATCAGAAGGCGAAGTACGGACCGAGTCCGGCTGGGGTGTTCTGGCCTTCGATCGCCGTGAACACGGTGCGGCCGAAATAAAACGGCAGACCCCAGTCGAAGCCAGGCACGTCGGCACTGTTCGGGAAGCCCGGCATGGGGCCAGCCAGATTGCTGAATGCACAGGCGTCGGCACTCAACCGAGAGGCATTGGCCACGCTGAAATTGATAATCGCGTTCCCTCCACCGAAGCTTGGCATGGAGGCGCTGAGGTTCGTGGAGGAGGAAGGACAATAGAACTGGCTCAAGCCGCCCGTGCACTGTTTCAGGTTGGCGGTGCCCGCGTTGAGGAAAAAGAGGCCATTGGACCCGCTGTCGAGATAGCTCGTATACCCCGTTCCGCCTATTGGGAAGTTCGTGCTCGCGTAGCCGGTGTTGGGATCGAGCGGGATGACCTTGGCGTCGCCCAGCCCATTGTTCGACTGCGTGCCGATGCCGAACACCAACTCACCCGCGACGAGAGGGGATCCGCCAGCGGGAATGTTCGGCAGCCGGATGAACGACCCGTTGTTGTCCACCAGGAAAGCCGCCACGGGGCTGGAAACTTGATCGGTCGTCGGGATCGAGGCAATCGCGCAGCCACCCGCCTGGGCCGTGGTGCATCCGTAGTACCAGCCTGGATTCGCAAGCGAGTGCACGGGTTTCTCGCAGGCCGGGCCGCAATCCTGCAACAAGGTACCGACGCCGAAGATGCCTTTGGAACTGAGCGTTTGCAGGTCCGTGATGGGCGTGCCCGAGCAGTCGGTCGGCATGGGATAGGTGAGCTCGCCGATGAGCTGGATGGGCAGGTTGCTCGCTGCCTCCTGACCGACCTGCACGTCCGCCTGCCTGACCGGTCCCCACGAGGTGCCGTCGACGAAGGGGGTACATTCCGCCAGATTCGCGCCGGTCGCGCTGGTGACGGCGGGAAGCGCGAGCGTGAGCTCCGACTCGAGCACGCGCACGCCCACCGAACCTGTGTCGACAAGCATGTGATCGATGGTTTGGCAGGTCGAGGTGCCCGGCACACACAGGGTGACGTTGACGAAGAGCCCGTCGGTGTACGGGTTCTGGAGTCCCGGGGGACCTGGATCGACGGTGACGGCGACCACGTTGGGATCGGTCATGGAAATGGCCCCGCCGGTGCCACCGAGGTCTGGGCTCGAATTGCTGCTGCCGCAATGGCACAGGAGCAGAGAAAGCGTCGCGACCGCGAGTATTCGCATCGGTATTCGCATGATGGCGCCCACCTAGCGAAGATTCTCGGGTTGCACGCCCGCCGGCAGCAGATCCGTGAGATAGACTTGGCCGTAGAAGTTGCGCATGTGGCCGCCCATCACCACGACCATTCCGGGCAACTCGACGCGCACGGGCCCGCGCGCTCGGCGCTTGCCGCGCGTGCCCTCGATGAAGCGGTCATAATGGGAGCCCATGATGTCGCGCAGGTTCGGCCGCCAGCCGCCGGACCAGGAAACCGCGAAGACCTTGCTGTCCTGGCCGACGAACTCGCGCACCGTGGTTCCGGTGGGCGCCGTCAGCTCATGAACCTCGTAATTGGCTCGCCGTTGGATCTTCAGGCTCGCCTGCATGCGGGCGCGATCATTGGCCACCGCGGCCACATCGTCGCCCAAGGCGGCGCGGGCGGGTAGGGAAAGCTGCATCAGCGCGGCCAGCGCGGACAGGGCGCACAGCCAGCGGCTAAGTCCAGGCGGAAGTCCAGGCGTTCTCGGCGAGGTGTTTGTCATGGAATTGGTTCAAGTATATCAGCCGCCATGCGCAAGCGCCGGAACAGGAATGCGACATTTGTCACGGCTTGGCCAGCATGCTGTCCGGAATCTGCACGGCCACCACCTGTCCCTCGACGCACAGCTGGTCGTTCGCCATCAGGCGAATGGCAACCACGACCTTGCGCTCTTTCTGCTCGACCACCCGTCCGCGCAACATCAGGGGCACGCCGAGAGGCGTGGGTTTGCGGTAGTCCACATGCAACGATGCGGTGACGAAACGCAGGGGCGGCGAGGTGTCCATGGCTCGTCCGCGAGCGCGGTAGGCGGCCGCGGCGGCCGTGCCTGTGCCGTGGCAATCGATGACCGACGCGAGCAGACCGCCGTAGACATAGCCGGCCACGGCCGTGTGCTCGGCGCGCGGCTCGAAGCAGCACACCGATTCGTCGCCCTCCCAGAAGCTGCGAATGCGAAGTCCCGACGGGTTAAGCCGGCCGCACCCATAGCAGACAGCGTAGTCGTCGGGGTAGAAGTCCTGGAAGGCTCGTTCGTTCATGGTTCTCCTTGGCGTTTTGGCGAAAAGGGCGACGATGACCTTAGCACCGCGTGGCTTGCATTTTCTCCCCGTCTCGTCCCACACTTCTGCCGGGCGCGGTCGCTGCGAAACATGAACCGAAGCAGGGATAAGCCATGAACATCGAAACCGTCATCCTCGGGTTCTCATTTCTCGCTAGTCTTGGATGCTCGCCTCTCAAAATGGGTCCGCCAGCCGATCCGGCAACGGATTCTGAGCTGATCCGAGTGACCCAGCCGCCCGGGCGCGAGTAATGCCGCACACCTGGGATCCCGACGCCCTGGCCCCGCGTGCGGCGGCGGAGCGCCTCCTTGCCGGCAACCAGCGTTTCTGCGCTGGTCAGCCGGTGCTCGCCTCGCGTGTGTTCAGCGCGGAGCTGGCCGAGCGACCGCAGCGGCCCTTTGCCATCGTTCTCGGGTGCTCCGATTCACGGACGCCAGTAGAGATCCTGTTCGATGAAGGTTTTGGCGATATCTTCGTGGTCAGGATTGCGGGGAACGTGGTCGCGCCCTCGGTCGTTGGCTCCATCGAGTTCGCCGCGTCTCAGTTCGGAACGCGTTTGGTGGTGGTGCTCGGGCACACACGCTGTGGCGCCATCACCGCCACCGCCAACGCGATCGACACGGGCAACGGCCCCGAGTCAAAGAACATACGCTCCATCACCCACCGCATCGCGCCCCATATCGAGCCGTGTCTGCGCGGAAGGAGCGAGGGGCCAGACTCCGTGCTGCTGCGCGAACTCATGCGCACCAACGTTCGCGCTTCGGTCGATCACCTTCGCCACGGCAGTCGTCTGATCGAGGAGCTTGTCCTTGCCGGTCGCGTGGCGGTATCCGCCGCGGACTACGAACTTGAAACCGGCCGGGTCCAGTTCTTCGATGGATTGCCGGCCGAGTAGGTTCGCACCGATATGCGTGCTCTAGGCGTATTCCAGGTGTCAGAAATCTTCACCGGCGGTCCGAATCGTTCCAAAGCGGGCAAAGCGGCCGGGTGAGCGGCACTTCGCCAACCAACTCGATGGCCGCGCCGCTGGCCCACAATTCTGCCAAGGTCTGCATGGGCCGGCCGAGATCGTAGCCCTCGGCCGGCGGCTCGTCGCGGCCGAAGAGGGCGAAGGCGCGCTGGCTGGCGCGGTTCTTGATTCGCGAACCGGCCAGGCTGGTCAAGGCCGATCCGATGCCGATTTCGAGAAGAATGGCGCACGGTTCGGCGAGCAGGATTTCTGCGGCCTTGTCGAAGCGCACGGTGGAGCGTAGCTGCGTGGCCCAATAGTTCGCATCGCATGCTTCCGCGGGCGACATCCATTGGCCGGTGACCGTGGAGAGCAGTCGGTTTCGCGGCTGCCGAAAGGTGACGGCGTCGAGTTCGCGACGGAATGGTTCGATGACCGCGTCCATGATGGGCGAATGGACCGCGACGTGGATGGGGGCAGGGCGCGCGACGATCCTCTCGGCGGCGAGGTTTTCCGCATAGCGGGCGATCGCCTCGGGGCGGCCACTCACCAGGCAAAGGTTGGGCGCGTTCACGCACGCCAACGTGACGTCGGAGGGTAGCTTGGCCTGGAGCGCTTCGGCGGTTTGCCTGACGATGAGCGCGGCGCCCGGTCCCGTGGCTTGCATCAGCCGACCTCGGTGGTGCACGGCGCGGATTGCGTCTTCTTCGGTGAGCACTTCGGCGAGCGTGGCGCCTATCCATTCGCCGAGCGAGTGACCGACATAGCCGTCGGGCCGCAAGCCGAGATCGCCAAGCCAGCGCGCGAGCGAAACCCCGACGCAGAAAATGGCGAGTTGGGTCTTTCCGTTGTCCTTGAGCACGAGGTCAGGGTCGGCATGCGCGTCGCCCAGCCAGGCCATGCAGTCGAATCCAGAGGCGTCCGCGGCGAGTCGGGCCAGGCGCGCCAGATGGGCCGCCCACTGCGGCGCTTGCGCCAGGAGCCTGGCCAGCACGCCGGGCCGCAAGGTGCCTTGGCCAGGCAGGGACACGACGAGCTTCGGCGTTCCCTCGACCACCGTGGCGCTGGCCCAGCGGTTCTTGTCGCGAAGTGCGGCCAAGGCGTCTTGCCAGCTCTGCACGTAGCCGGCTCGACGGTGAGACAGGGGCCGCAGGCGACCGCGGAGGGCAACCGCGATTTCAGGAAGAGGCCATTGCGGGCTTCCCGATGCGCACGTTCCCGCCATCCACTGCGCGAGTTCTTCCGTCGTTCGATCCAGTCCGGCCGCATCCTCCGCGCAGAGGAGCAGGGTCGTCGGATCGGGCGTGTCCAAGGTGCTTGCTGGGGTGCTCACAGGAAAGTCTCCATGCGGTTGTCGTAGCCTACACTAGACGATAACTTCAAACCCGCTTCGGTGCGGGCTAGGTTGGTATTCTTGGGCGGCGCGCGCGAGGCGGACGATGCCTTCCTTCATGGTCGCCGCGTCCGCGACGATGGGTAGTCGGACGTAGTCCGCGAAGCGGTGGTCGGGAGAATTCGCCGAGCCCGGCACGATGGTGACGCCGTGGCGAAGGGCAACGCGGGCCAGTTCGTGGGCGTGGCCGCTGGGCATACGCGCCCACAAAAGTAGGCCGCCTTCGGGTTTGGCAAAGCGCCACGCTGGCAGGTGCTTTGTCAACAATCGGGTGAGCAAGGCCAGTTTTTCGCTCACCTCGCGCCGCCGGGCTCGCTGCGCGGCCTTTGCGTGTTCGAGCAAGATGGCGGCCACGGCCTGCGAGAAAAGCGGACTGCCCAAGTCGGAAAGTGCCTTGAAGCGCCCTAGGCGCGCGATCCACGCTGCGGGGCCGCGGATGTATCCCACGCGCAGGCCGGCCCAGAAGAGCTTGTCCAGCGATCCGAGGGTGAGAATGGGCGCTTGCTTGGCGAAGGACGCGATGGGCGGCGGCGGTTCCTTGCCGAGGGCGATGCCCGCCAGGGTGTTGTCCTCGATGACCGGGATCTGCAATTCCTCGCTCATGCGCGCGATCCGCCGGCGGGTAGGCTCCGCCATCGCCGCGCCGGTCGGGTTGTGAAAGGTCGGCACCACGTAGAGCAAGCGTGGGCGCAAGGCCAGAAGCGCGGCCAGTCGGTCGAGATCGATTCCATCGTTGCCGCTCGGCACGGACAGCACGCGCGCTCCGGCCGAGAAGAGCACGTCGATGGCGCCGATGTACGTCGGATCTTCCGTGACCACGCTTTCGCCGCGCGCCACCAGCAGGCCCGCGATAAGGGCGATGGCCTGCTGTGCGCCATTGGTCACGAGAATTTCTTCCTCGCGCGTGGGCAGCCCGCCGCGGTTCAGATGCGCGGCCGCCGCCTGGCGCAAGGTTGGCAGACCCATGGGGAAGTAGCCCTCGCTCGCGCCGAGCGCGGCGGCTCCTTGGCGCGCCACCGTTCGCGCCGCCACGTCGACCTCGGGCAGCGGCGGAAGCTGGGCACTGACGAAGCCGATGGCGTCGCCCGCGCGTTCGAGCAAGCTGCGGAACACGACGTTGCGCCGGAAGGCGGACGAGACTTCCTGTTCCTGGGGGCTTGGCCAGCCGGTCTTGCCGGCGCGGCGAACCCAGGTTCCGCTGCCGTGGCGGCTCTCCACGGTCCCGGATTCGCGCAGGCGCGCGTAGGCTTGCACCACCGTGGTGCGGCTGAGATCGAGCGATTCGGCGAGGACGCGCTCCGCGGGCAGGCGCGTGCCGGGCAGGATGTCGGCGCGCTCGACCGCCAGCGTGATGGCTTGGGCCAGCTCTTGGTAGAGCGGCCCCTCGCCTTTCGGAAAGGCGCCCAAGGCCGCGCGCAGGTCGAAGGTGGCTGTCATGACCGATGAAGTCCACTTCACCAAAAGTGGTTCTTGAACATCGCACGGATGGAGCCCACTTTCTAGCTGTTGCCGCTTCAAAGGAGAAGTGGACTCAAAAGTGGACTTAGAGAGGATTGGCATGGCAAGCAAACTTCCCCGCATGGCATTTTTCAAGGATCGCATCGTTCCCTACGCCGAGGCGCAGGTGGGGCTGCTCACCCACGCCCTCAACTACGGCACCGGGGTATTCGCCGGCATTCGCGGATACTGGAATGCGGGCGAGGGCAAGCTGCTCGTCTTCCGCCTGCCCGATCACGTGCGCCGGCTGCACGAATCGGCGCGGCTTCTGCGCATGAACTTGGCGTTGTCGGAGGACGCCACCGTGCGCGCGGTGCTCGACCTCTTGCGTACCGAGGGTTTGCAGGAAGATTGCTACATCCGTCCGCTTGCCTTCTACAGCGACGAGGTCATCGGCGTGCGCTTGCACGGCCTAACCCCGGCTTTGAGCATCGTCGCGGTTCCCTTCGGCCTCTACATCGACAAGGCCGACGGCGCCCACTGCACGGTTTCGTCGTGGCGACGGCCGGACGACAGCGTGATTCCCGCGCGCGGCAAGATCACCGGCAGCTACGCCAACAGCGCCTTCGCCAAGAGCGACGCCGAACTGGCCGGCTTCGACGAAGCGCTGCTGCTCAACCGCGATGGCTTCGTGAGCGAAGGCTCGGGCGAAAACATCTTCCTCGTGCGCCGCGGAGTCGTGGTCACGCCGTCGCTCAACCAGAGCGTGCTCGAAGGCATCACGCGCCGGTCGCTCATCACGCTGCTGCGTGACGAATTCGGCGTGCCCGTCGAGGAGCGGCCAGTGGAGCGCGGCGAACTCTTCATGGCCGACGAGGTCTTCCTGACCGGCACCGCCGCGCAAATCACCGCCGTGTCGCGCATCGACCATCGGCCAGTCGGCAGCGGCCACTTGGGCCCCTTGACCCAAAAGCTGCGCGACCTCTTCTTCGGCGTCGTGCGCGGCCAGGTCGCCAAGTACCGCGCATGGTGCACGGAGGCGGCGTAGAGGAGCAATCCGGACGTTTTCACGTCGGGCGTGGAGGGTTTCGGCCATCTGTGGGAGAGTGACCGGGAACCATGAACGACACCGAGACCACACCGCCCAGCACTCCACCCGTGGGCGGGACTTCGACCAGGGCTGCATCGTCGGTCGTGGCGCGGTGGACGCCGCGGATCTTCTTGCGCCGGCACTGGGCGATTTTCCTTCCGGCCTTCGTCTATCTCTACATTTTTCCCTATCTTCCAGCGCTGCGCAGCCCGAATGAGCTGTGCCGGCTTCTGCAAAGTCGGGCGCTCGTCGATCATCACAGCCCGGAAATTGGGGAGGAATTACGCATTCACGGGCAGGTTGGAGATCTGTCCTGCGTGGCACTGGCGCGAAGCGCGAACGGCAATGTGACGGAGCGGCTGCCTTGTCCCCAGGCGCAAGGCCTTCCGCGTTTCAAGGAGAAACGCTACTTTCCTTCCAAGGCCCCGCTGCTCGCCTTCGCGGCGGCGCCCATCTACGGCCTGCTCAAGTTCGTCCGCGGCGATGTGCCCGAGCTGGCGCTCATGTTCTTCGCGCGCGTGGCTTGCGTGATCTTGCCGTCGATTCTGTTGCTCGTGCTCATACGTCGCTACTTGGCCACCATCGTCTCCAACTCGCTCGCCGATCTCGTCACGCTGGCCTATGCGCTCGGCACGTTGGCCTTCAGCTACTCCGAGCAATTCGTCAGCCATCAAGGCACGGCGGTGCTGGCGTTCGCGTGTTTCTTCGTCCTCTGGCGTTTGCGGCGCGGGGAGTGGCCCATGCCCGGCTACGCGCTGGCCGGGTTCCTGGCTGGGTTGACGGTCGCCGCCGAGTATACGGGTGCGCTGGCTTTGCTTCCGCTGGGGGCGTACGGCGTGGTGACGGCGCCCGGCGGCGGCCGCGGGAAGTTGCGGGCCGTCTCGTTTGCGCTCCTCGGCTTGCTGCCGCCCGCCCTGGCACTCGGCGCCTATCACCAAGCGGCGTTCGCGCACCCGCTGGCCACCGGTTACCGTTACCTCAACGATGCCGGTTATCAGGGCTGGCACCATGGCGGCATCCTGGGCATCAAGCTGCCCAAGGCGCACGCCTTTGTGCAGTCGTTCTTCTCGCCCTTGCGGGGGCTTTTCACCCTGTCGCCCATGCTCTTGTTGGCCCTGCCGAGCCTTTTCGATCCGCGGGCGCTGCGCGCTCGCAGCCCCGAGCTGTGGTTGAGCTTGGCCACGCTCTTTGTCTACACATACTTCACCAGCAGCTTCGCCTATGAATCATGGGGATGGACAACGGGGCCGCGCCATCTGACGCCGCTCATTCCTTTCCTGCTTCTGCCGCTCGCCCTATTTCTTCGCTCACTCCCGGGAGCCCCGTGGACAGGTCGTGACCGCGCCTGTGCGTGGTGGCAGGTTGTCGCAAGCGGCGCGGCTGCCGGTTTAATCGCTCTGTCCCTACTCACCACGCTCGCCATGACCCTTGTCAACTACATCTCGGATACCTTCACCAATGCCCTCTACCAAGTGGCGTTGCCGCTAGCCCTGCGCGGCTTCTTGCCGCACAGCTGGCTGTCGCTGGCGGGGGTGCCCAATCCCTGGGCTGCGCTTCCAGGCGTGCTGGCTGCACTTGTAGCGGCGGGCGCGTGCGTGGCCATCATCGTTCGCACCCTGTCGCCCAATCGGCGCGTTCCAGCCTTGGCCGTTGCGACAGTTGTCATAGCATCTATTTCCACGCTCCACGCTTCGGTTAGACCTCCCGCATATCGGGTCGCGCATGAGCAGCAAGCCGCCGAATTCATGACCAACGTCTACGTCCCAAGGCCCCACCAGCCGCCACCGCGTTTGTGGTCTCGCTGAGAGCGCGTGTGAAATGCCGGTGTCATCATGAAAAACGTTCTCGACAATCTGAAGAAATTCAACGCGCGCTATGCGCCTTGGATCTCGCTCGCGCTCGGCGTGCTGGCGCGCGCGCTCAGCCGCGAGGGCGTGGACTTCGCGCCCAGGGCGGTGGCGATTCTGGCCCTGGCCTGGCTGCTTCCCGTGGCCGGTGCGCGCTGGCTGCGGCCGCCAGCCGAGGGCGTGGCCGAAGCCAGGGTTCGGCGTTTTCTGCGCACGGCGCGCCCCACCGTCACGGTTCTGCTCTACAAGAACGTCCTCTTTTTTCTGGTGCCCATCTGGTTCGGGTCGGCGCATTGGAGCTCGTTCAACATTGTGTTTCCGCTGGTCCTGGCCGCCATGGCGCTGTTCAGCTGCTTCGCGCGCCGCTATCACGAAGTCGTGATCGATCGACCGAAGGTGCGCGAGCTGTGGACATCGGTCATCTTGTTCGCCGCCCTCGTGCCCGCCACCGCGGTCGTGGCTTTCACCTCGCCGCGCACCTCCATCGTGATTTCCGCCCTGCTGGCCGCGGCCGTGGCGTGGTTGGCGCTGGCTCCCAGCAAGAATCTGCTTTCGCGCAAGGGCGTGTTTGCCATCGCGCGGGTGTCCTTGCCGGCGGCCGCCTTGCTGGGCCTGGCGGCGCCGCTTTTTCCGCCCGTACCCATGGTTTGCTACCACCACGGCGTGGGCACGGCGGTCGTTGGGCGCGAGCTATTCGGTCAGGCGACGCACTTCCCGCGGGGAACTGCCCGCGTCTACGCCTGGTTCGCCGTAGCTTTGCCCAAGCGCGACCGGCAGCAGGTCGCCTTCCAGTGGTACCACGAGGGCGTGCCAATCGGCGCCCCAGCCCGCGCCATGGTCGAAGGCGGCCGCAAGGAGGGCTTCCGCACCTCGATGGCGCATTCTCTGCCCGCCCTCGGCTCGTGGCGGGTCGACCTGCTCACCGGCCGGTCGTCGCAACTCATCGGCCGATCGAGTTTCGAGATTGACCCGTAGATTTTGGATCGCCGGCCTTGCGCGAGGCTTCTGGCTCGCGTCGTGGGGGGAACTTGGGGTAACTTGCCGGGCCGTTGGGCCGAGGTTCGTTGATCAACCGTGATTCGCTGCGGCGGCGATGGATTTCCGTCGTCGCGGCTTGCCTTGTCCTGGGTTTGGCGCTGGCCGAGTCCGTCAACGCCTTCGTGGCGCCCTCGCGCGCGCCCTCGGAGCGCGATTGGATCGCTGTCGCGGCCGAGGTTCGCGCGGGATTTCGCCCTGGCGATCTCGTCGTGGCCGCGCCGCCGTGGTCGGATCCGGTCATGCGTCTCTATCTTGGCGACCTTGTGCCCATGCCGGTGGCGGGGCGCATGGACGCGGCTCGTTTTGGGCGGGTGTGGGAAATCTCGCAACGTGGAGGTCGCGCGGCCGACACCTCTGGCGGCCTCGTTCGTCTGCAATCTCGGCACGGAGCGCTCCGGCTCACGTTGTGGGAGAAACCCGCCGCCAAGGTGAGCTTCGATTTTCTCGCCTCATGGCAGACCGCCAGCCTTTCGCTGGCCCACGCCGGGCAGGGCGAGCAGCCATGCGCAGTCGAGGCGGGCCGTTTTCGATGCGCGGGCGGCGCGGTGTTTGGGCCGGAGTTGGTCGAGGTCGACACGACTCTGCGCAACGCGCTCGCGGTCGACCCGGTCGAACGCGCGACCCTGGCGCTCGACTACGCGGACGTGCCGCTCGCGGCCGAGCTGGCCGTCGCGGCGGGGCTGCACAATGTTTGGCTGCGCAAGTCGGGCGAGGGCAAGGTGCGCATGCGTGTGCTTGTCGACGGGCGCGAGTTGGGCACGGTCGAGGCCACGAGCGCGAGCGGCTGGAGCTTGCGCCGCTTCGACACCTCGGCGTGGGCGGGCAAGTCCGGCCGCGTGCGCTTCGAAATCACCACCGACAACGCGCGCGCGCGCCACTTCGCGTTCGCGGCCGAGGCGCGCGGACAATGAATGGCGTGAGCGGCTACGCCGGGTTGGCCTATCAGCGTTCTCGCTGGCGGCGGGAGTGGCTCCTGCCGCTCGTGCTGGCGCTCGCCACCTGCGCGTGGATGCTCGCGGTCGAGGGCCGGCAGGGCATCGGCCGCGACGAAGCCCAGTATTTTCGCGCCGGCGAGCGCTACTGGGGCTGGATCGAATCGGCGTGGACTAACCTGCGCGGTGGCCATCCGGGACGCTCGCTAGCGCGTGCGACCGTGGACGGAACCTGGGACGACAACCACGAGCATCCGCCGCTCATGAAGATTCTTTACGGAGTCTCGTGGCGGCTTTTTCACACTTGCGACTGCACGACGGCCAAGCGCGGGCTGCATCCCATTGCCATCACCGGCCGCCACGTCACGCTGCCGCTCTTCAAGCGCGATTCGAGCGCGTTTCGTTTTCCGGCCATTCTTCTCGCCGGCCTGGGCGTGGCGCTCGTCTATTGGCTCGCCCGCCGTGTGCTGCGGCCCTTGCCGTCGGCCGTCGCCGCCGTGCTTTCCGTAGCGCAGCCGCACTATTTTTTCCACGCGCAGATTTCGTGTTTCGACGTGCCCATCACGGTGATGGCCGTGCTGGTGGCGCTGGCCTATTGGAAGTCGCTGCGTTCACCGCGCTGGGGACTGCTGTGCGGTCCTTTATGGGGGCTGGCCCTTGCCACCAAACACAACGCTTGGCTCTTTCCGATCTTTCTTCTGGCCCACTATCTGTGGATGCGGCGAGGCGACGTGCGGTGCCTGCGCTTGCCGCGTATTCCACTGGCTTTCGTGTCGATGGTCGCGCTGGGGCCGCTGGTGCTTTTCCTGCTGTGGCCCTGGCTGTGGCACGCACCCATCGAGCGCACGCGTGCCTGGGTCGTGCGCCACACGCAGCACGAGCACTACAACTTCGAGTACCTTGGCCGCAATTGGAACCTGCCGCCCAAGGACACCAGCCTAAAACTCTTGCGCGTGACCTTTCCCTTCGTGTCGACGCTGTTCACCCTGCCGGTGACGACCCTGGTTCTCGCGACTGCCGGCGGGGTGGTCTTTGTACGTCGCCGTCGGCGCGACGCTGGCGGCGCGAATCTGCTGCTCGACCAATCCGCCGCGGCCCTGCGTCCGACCTGGCTGCGGCCGGGCATCGACGTGGATCGCTGCCCGACGGCTTTCTTGGCCATTCACATCGCGGGGCCGATGGCCCTGGTGGCCTTGCCGAGCACGCCCATCTTCGGCGGGGTCAAGCACTTTTTGCCCGCCATGCCTTTCGTCTGTGTGTTGGCCGGCGCGGGTGCGGCGTGGCTCTTCGATCTGGCGGGCAAGTTGGCAGCCGGTCCGGCATTGCGGCGGGTGCTTCCCGCGACGCTGGCGGGATTGCTGTGCCTGCCCGCCGTGGCCGAGACCCAGCGTTCGCATCCCGACGGACTTGGCTTTTACAACATGCTGGCGGGCGGCTTCGCGGGTGGCGCCAGTTTGGGCATGAACCGGCAGTTTTGGGGCTATTCCGTGCTGCCCATCTTGCCCTGGATGATCGCGCACCGGCCAGCATCCAACCGCATCTACTGGCACGATGTTCTTCACGATGCCATCGTCATGTATATTCGCGATGGCCGGCTGCCGGTGGGTATCGGGGAAGCGGGCGTGGGCGAACAGGTGCTGGACCAGTCGGACCTGGGCATCGTGATTCTGGAAAAGCATTTCACCGTCTACGAAGGGCTGGCATGGGTTGCCTATGGCACCACCCAGCCCTCCAAGGTCTACACGCATGAGGGCGTGCCCTTCGTGGTCGCCTACGAACGACGCAAGGTGCAGCCAGTAGAGGGCAAGGAACCATGAGTCGTTTGGAACGTCTGTTCGCGAGTCGCCTGGGGCTGGTCGTGATCTTCGTCGCGTTCCTGGGCGCCTACCTCGGCGCTTCGGGGGCGCGGCTTCTGCAACATTCGCAGTACAACCACTTTGTCTACCTGGCCGAAGGCTGGCTCAAGGGCCGCCTCGACATGCCCATGCCGCCGCCCAACGAAAACGATTGGGCCCGCGTCGAAGTGCTGCACCTCAAGGACGGCCGCACGCTCAAGGGCATGTTCGGCAAGATCGGCCCCACCGATCGTTTCTATCCGCTGCGCGGGCCCTCGCTGACCATCGACAACGAGCAAATCGCCTCGCGCTCGGACATTCGCTACGTCTCGTTCCCACCTTTTCCGGCGGTGGTGATGCTGCCCTTCGTGGCGGTGACGCACTTGAAGTTCAACGACGTCCTGTTCACCGCGATCTGGGCGGCCATCAATCCCGTGTTGTTGTTTCTGTTACTACGGCGGCTGAAAACTCGGGGTTACTCGAAGCGGAGCGTAGGGGACGATCTTTGGCTCACGGTCATGTTCGGAGTGGGGTCTGTCTACTATTTCTCGTCGGTGATCGGCCAAGTGTGGTTCACGGCGCACGTGATCGGCGTGACCTGTGCGATGGGATATGCGTGGGCCAGCCTCGATGCGGTCCACCCCATGCTCGCGGGTCTTTGTGTCGGGCTTGGGTACGCGACGCGACCGGCGATGGGGTTCATGGTGCCCTTCTTCGTGTTCGAAGCGGTGCGTGCCACAGGGGGCTGGGATCGCTTGCTCAAGTGGCGCA